>ERZ1292625.598-Hain-H41-01um-R1-598-length-51983-cov-5_pt1 | contig 51983 bp, 62 predicted proteins | sample MGYA00564400_ERZ1292625 | MGnify/ENA primary metagenome ERZ1292625 (study PRJEB36523, sample SAMEA6512639) | groundwater metagenome | collected 2019-01-08 | study: AquaDiva: Metagenomics assemblies of 32 groundwater samples | reverse complement strand
TTGATCGAACGCGTGGACCGATGTGTAGACCGTGTCGCTGGTCATTGCGGCCACGAGGGCCATGAGCTGATCATTCACGATGTCGGGCATGTGGACGCCGAAGTCTTCGGCGATCTGGGCCTGGATGGTGAGTGGATCCCAGTTGAGGCATTCAGCCCCGTAGACCTGCATCAAGATGCCGAGCAGCACCGTCGCGTAGGTCTCACGCTCGCCTGAGAGAAACTCCGAAGCGACACGCCTGAGCTGATCGCTCGCGTGTTGCATGGATTACTTGCCGCCGCGGATCAACGAATTGTGCGGGTCGCGTGCCTGCTTGAGGCGCTCAGCCGGAGTGTCGACCAATTTTGGTCCAGGTGGAACTGCGATGGTACCAGGCGGCAGCGCTTTCTTGAGCGGCTGCATCGGGACAGGCGGCGCGTTCACGAACGCTTGGCGATCTGCTTCCATATCGGTGAAGTCGTTGAGCGTGTTGCTCATGGGCGCGGGCGTCGCGGGCTTGGCACTGATACGATCGAAGTACGCGTCGGCCGATTCATCGGGCTGCATGTTGTTGCCGGCTGGAACCGCGGCTGGCTGCGAAGCCGGAGCGATTGCAGGAGCCTGGACAGGAGCAGCCTGGATTGGAGCCGGGGTTGCGGCTGCCGGTGTACCGAGCGAAGGCGCGGGCGCCGGGATCGGTGACGGTGCCGGCGTTGCCGCAGGCGTCCCGATCGCTTCCGCGGCCGTCTTCCAGGACTGGCCTTGCGGGAGCAGGGCGATCAAGAGATCGGCTTCCGGTTTTGGAAGAGTCGGGAGCACCTCGGCGAGTTTCGCCAGACTCATCGAAGCCAATTTCTCGTCAACGGCGTCGAGAGCGGCGGGCGACAGGTCGGCGACGTCGACTTCATGACCATTGACCAGGGAGACGATACGGCGGTTGCAGCCGGCGTATTTCTTCAGATCAGTTTCGGTCAGGGTCAGCATTTCTTCCGGAAGCGGGCAGCGGCCGGTCGAGTAGTGCTGGGCGAGTTTGATTTCGCGGTCGTACGAATCCATGGTGTCGAGAACTTCGCTCACCAGATCGGTGTTGTAGCGGAGGTTCTCGTCTTCGGCGATCGCGTTCAGGACACTGGCCATCTTGCTCAGCGACTCGCGGTCGCCGGCGGGGGTCAGGTTCATCCGGGCGACGATCGCATCATCGATCGCCCCGGGGGTCGCGACTGCGTAGCCGGCCGCCTTGTGGAGGTACTCGGACACGTAGGCCGGGAGATGGGCGTCGAAGCGCTCGGCGCGCTCGAGCAGACTCACCGACGCCTGTTTGCGCCACGCGAGTGGGTACAGGGTGCGGTTTTCGTAGAAGGCGATTGCGGCGTCGACCGTGGTCGACGGATCGAACGCGGCGTATTTTCGGACCAGCTGGGTGCCATGCTGTTGGACGAGGGCGAAGTCGTGATCGGGGAGATCATCGGTCGAAAGCTCGGCGCGATCGTCGGCCAGTTTGGCCTCGGCGTCGGCGCAGTCCTGCTCGATATTCCAGAACCGTGCATACTTCCGGATCGCTGTTATTTGCTCCGAGTCAGCACCGCGGTCAATTCCATTGAGGAACGATAAGAACGTAGCCTCTTTGGTATGACAAGGATAGAGCTTACGGATGGGGTCCGCGTAGCCATTAACGGGGCAGTCGACATGTTCAGAAGCGACCTTAACATATTCAGGACGGCCCGTTACAGCCAGTAGGCGACTCATCTTGTGGTAATTGACATCGTTCATGAAGATTAACCTCAGCCTTGCTCTGTCTAAATGCGGGGTCCGTGACCGGAATGTACTACCATTCTCGTGTCAATGCCCTTGCTGTCAAACCGTTGATGCGTTAGAAGTTCGGAACACAAACGCGATAATTTGTCACCACTGCGGGTTTATCGGTGACGTGGTAGAGCTTTACGCCCAGAAATCATCCCAAACCCTCCCCGCGGCCATCGCCGACCTCCAACTAGACGCCGGGCTGGACTTTGACTCGGACGACAAGGCCCTCTACGAGCTCGAACGGGGTATCAACCGCCGGTGCATCGAGGTCTGGCGCCGCGGCCAGGCCAGGCTGAAGGGTGAGCTGACCCTGGCCACCAAGGCGATGCTGACCGAGCTCCATTGCTTCAACAGCCCGGCCCAAGCCAAGACCATGGCCCCGAATCACGCGATCCTGGGCGCCGATGACTTCGACTGCCTGGGGCTGTCACGTGAGGACCAGAAGCCGCTCCGGGACCTGGGGCACTACCACGCCTTCGCGATCCCCTGCTGGGAAGATTCCCGGCTGGTCGGGATGTTCCTGGTCAACCTCAAGAAGCTCGAGATCGGCTACACGTTCCTCAGGCTCCAGCTCTACTCGGAGGCGCTCGGGTATGGACACGCGCTCCAGATGGGCCAGCAGCATGTGGTCATGGTCAACGACCCCAGGGTCGCGCTTCGGTTCATGGCCCGCCAGGCGGCGGACAATCCACTCAGCCTGACCATCTTCGCCATCCCGGTCGGCCCGGGTGAGCCGCGCTCCCAATTGTCGAGTCAGTCGGTGGTGTTCCTTCCGGTATCGGCGAACAACCAACCAATCTCCGGATGGCTCAAGCGCGCAACCAAATACGACAACGCCAAGACGATCCAGGAATGGGATCTCCGGTTCAATCTCCTGACCGGGTTCCCGAATGGCGAAGGCTCGAAATATATCATCCAACAGATGATCGATACCGCGGTCCCGTCCTTCCGGGCAATCGGCACCTACCTGCTGCGCGCCGGCGCCGAGCGCGCCAGGATCGCATCTGCGATCCAGCTGGATTCGATCGAACAGAACCAGGTCAAGAGTCACTTCAGTGGCCAGGACGCAGTCGAACTCGCCCGGGCATTCGGGCACACCCAGGCAATCCGGATGGTCGAGTACGAGGGTGAGCGTATCTACGAGACCAAGACAGGTTGGACCCACGACAACAAGACCGTTTCGAACATGGTCATCAGGATCGACGAGGTCCACCATGACTCCAAGGTTGGTCACACCACCCTGACCGGCGTGGTTTCGTTTGGGGACCGGGCGGTTCCGTTCCGGGTGAACAAAGCCGAAGTCGCGGGAAACCAGACGGTCAAGTGGCTCGACGGCCTCGCCTCGAAACACGGACACTGGTTCGAGTACAGCACGCGCTTCGCGGGAAAGCTGCTCCACATCGCCCACCAGTTCTCGAAGGATTCGGTCAAGATGATCTCGACCGACTATCCGTTCGGCTGGAATGCCGGGGTGCTGCGATTCCAACGCTTCATGGTCGACGGCGAATCGGTCTCGAGAGCGGTCTCGAAGGTATCGGGCCCAGACATCGCGTTCCCGGAGCCGTTGAGCGGCGCCGAGTGGGATGCGTTCCTGGATCCAGGGTTCTGCATGGTCGCACTCGCTCTTCTGGGCAACCTGGTCAGAACGAGACACGGGCTGCCGGGCTACGCGCTCGCGGTCCCGAGTTCACATCACGTGGTCGAGCGCGTCGCTGAGGCCTTCGGGATGACGGCCGGAGACGACCCTGGGATCGCTAGGATCGAACGTGAAGCTCTGTGGCCCCTGCCGGTCATGGGCCGCTGGTCCGATCCGGCCATGCTGGAATTGATGCAGCACACCGGCCCGAGACATGTCCTGCTGTCAGTGGACAAGCGGACGTTCGGACTCTTGTCCGTGGATCCGGCATGGCTTAGGCTCCCGGTGGAATCGGTGATCGATTTCAGATCGCTCCGCTGGATCTTCCAGGTCTTGCCAGAATTCCTTGAGCCGGGGGCCACGCTGCCAACTGGGAACTTCTTCACCGCGCTGGCGACCAAGGTCGCGGCCCAGGTCTCGCAGTCGAGACCCCAGCACCAACTGCTCTCCTGTGCGTCCAAGATGGATCAGAACTGGCTGCTGTCGAGCAACACGCTCGGAACCAACACGCTGGCCATGATGCGACGCTTTGCTGACGAAGGTTCGTTGCCGATCCGGGCCACCCTGGACGGCGTCAGGATCGATCATGCGGATGTCAGGGCTGCGTTCTCGGGTCCGGTGGCGCCGACTGCGGATATTCCGCGGCTGACCAAGCAACTCGCTGATGCCGGGATGCTGGTCGTGACCCAGCCGGGCTATTGGATCGTCAAAATCGGGATGTGGGAAATCGTCGCGTCGCTGTCGAAAACGCCGGTTACAGACCGGTAAGTTTATTGAACGGCGGCAGCAGCGGAGGGACGATGAGTCCACCTTCGACCGTTGCGTGCTTGATCACCAGTTCGCGCTTCTCGGCCGGCAGGTACGATTCGGGCATTTTCTTAACCAGGTCAGCGACCGTGCAGCAGGCGAGCACCGGGATCCCGGTGTCGCGCTCGATATCGGTCGTGGCGAGCCGGTTCGACTTGGTGCGCTCACGTCGATCAATCAGGACGCAGATCCCAAGCACGTCGGCGCCGGTGTCACGGGCCAGCTGGACCATGTCGCGCAGGTGTGCGCCGTCGCCCAGGACATCGTCGATGATGACGATGCGCCGATCGCTCAGGCTGGCGCCGTGGACCACGACGTCTTCGACCGGCTTCGGGACCAGGGTCTGGGGGAATGCCCACTGGGCCTCGAAGTTGTACAAATGACCATAGTAAAATGCCGCCAGGGCGGCCATAACGGCGCCCTTGCCCGGTACCCCGAAACAGACATCGACGTCGGACCCGAAGTTCTGCCCGAGGGTGATCGCGAAGGCGCGTCCGACCGCGAAGGTATCCTTGCCGTAGCACATGGCCCCGACGTCGATCTGGTAGGGACTGGTCTTGTTGGCCCGGACCTGGAACTTGCCAAATTTCAGGGCGTCACGCTTCATGACCAGTTCCGCCAAGGCGGTAATGGTCTCGTCGCGCTGTTCTTCGTTGCTGACCTGCAGCTTGTCCGGTGACTCGGCCATGAGGCCTCCTGGGTAGTCACTTCTATTGTCACGATTGGGTACCCCCGGCACAACCACGCATTCTATTAGACCCCCTGGCGCGGGTACTTAGATGGACAATATGCTTGACTAGGCCATAGGGAATATGCCCCTCCCCCACCCCCCAGGGGGGTACTGAATAAACGGCCCATTTGTCGTAAATATAGATGTACAGAGTATGTGCTATGACCAAACCACCATGGATCCGCAAGGATCCTTGAGGTTTGTTTATCTGCACCAGGAGACCAACCATGCGCCCCTGAAAGCCGAAAGGCTTGATCTTACAATTTAACGCCATCCCCCTATGGGGCTGGCTACGGGAATTCAGGTCATCCGGCACCGGTCCCATCGGGACCCCAGGCTGGATGTAGAAGGGTTCCCGCAAGGGAACCTGGGCGGGTTCGACTCCCGCGCGTCCCTCCACTTTTACCCCTCACCACCAACCCCAAGGAGACGTCATGAATTCTCGCAATAAAGCCCAGCTTGATTCTCTGCACAAAACGTTCCTCGGGCTCACGGTGGCCCGGATCGAAGTTGTGAAAAAGATCCACCGGCTGTGCAAACCGACCTGGTCTCGTGGGCGTCAGGCTCACCGCCTCGGGTCGACCAAGGCACTGTCGAGGCACCTGAAGAAGCTCCACAAAGAACGTGCGCGCACCCGCACGCTCGCCGTACCGCTGACCATGGTGCGACTCGTCTGCTGCAACACGCTACGGGGCCGAAAAGCCTCCTAGCGGATTTCTTATAATAGTCGAACAGTCCCCAGGCAATCCAGCCTGGGGTTTTTCGTTTCGACGAGGTTCCACGATGCAGTACCGACTCACTTTCGAATCTCGACATGGAACGCTCCACCTGGACTACCAATTATTCCAGGTCGCGATGCGACACCTGGGATGGTTGGTGGCACGGGGGCGGCGGGCCAATTTGTCGCCCATTCCCAAAACCCCCTGAACCACAGGCCTCACGCTCGAGCCTTTAATCCGAGCGTTTCGCCTGTTTTCATCACCACCTATAAAACGAGGTTTCCCATGGTTGCTACAATCCGTGAGCCCATTCGTATCGCGTCAACCACCCGGCGCGACAAAATCAATGCGGCGTTCAGCGCCGTGACCCAGCGGTTCAATGCCTCTGCAGGATTCGAACTGGCCCGCGATGAAGAGGCCCGTGCGAAGTACCTGAGACTGAGCGCGTCCCTCAAGGCGCGCCCGGCCGACAAGGATATGCTCAACACGCAGATCCATGAACACATCAATGGCGAGCTCGCCACGTCGACCAAGAAATTGGCGCGTGCCCTGGCCTTGAGGAATACGGCGCACCGCCTCGAGGTGTTGGCCAAGGATGACACCCCGTTACCCGAGGGCTTGATCCCCGCGTTCCGGAGACCTGGGAAAATCAGTGCCGAGGCGATGCTGCTCAGGGTGCTCCTCACGGAGCGTAACTGGGTGGCGCTGGCTCGACTCTCGATTGCCCACGTGATGATTACCGGAATCAACTCGACCAACCTGGATAAGAACCTAGCGATGGCCTGGGCTTCAATCAGCCCCTACCACCGCGAAGTCTTTCAAGACTTGGCCAAGCAGTTGGACCGGGTCCATATCCCGGGATGCCACGAATTCGTCATAACCGGTGCCATGCAACAGAACTGGGATCCGATGTCGGTTTCCAGCCGGGTGGCCCTGTTTAGCCAATGATCCAAGCTCGGCCCCGCCAGACCGCCCCGCCGGGCGTTCCGGCGGGGTTAGGCGGGATTTCCGACACCTCGAATCTTGAGGTAAAATAACCCCCAGAGAGAAAGACGTGTTACTCACGACTCCCTCGGTCGATCAATCCGATCTAGCGACCGCCGCGAAAGCGACTGTCCGCTGGTTCCGACTGATCGCGCTCAAGGCCCACTCGCTTGAGATCAGGACAATGACATCGTGCATGCAGGCTGTGAAATCCTTTTTAGAAGAAGACTGTGACAACATCACGTTGTCCCAGCAAGCTATCGAAAAGGCCGAGACAGCGATTGAACGAGTGAAGATAGAAGCGACGCAAGCACGCTACATGGTGCTGCTATCGCGAATCGTCTACGACCAACTCCTAGTCTCCAATCCCGACGATACCTTCGGATCCAACGTGAAGCCCAAGGTCACGGATCAGCCGGTGTCCAAGGAAGAAGAGGCGCTCAGGATGCTTATTATTGGCGGCGGATATGTGGGCTTGGCCCGCATGGCCGTTGCAAGTTTTAGCCTGGAAAACCTGTCTTCAATCGAGTACGGCCACGCACTCGACGAAGCCTGGAAAGCCGTTGGCTACGACTTCAAAGAAGTGTTTATCCAGCTCGGTGTCCACCTGCATATAGGCACGCAATGTCGTCGGTGCATACCGTACGAGATTCCGGGTTCGGTGCAGGCTAGTTGGAATGCGATGTCGGCTGCGCAGATCGCTGCGTGGTTTGCCTCGTATTAACTTATAAAATAAACGACAACAACTAACCCCGGACTTTCCACACGTCGGCCTCCGGCTACGGATCGACGTGTGACAAAAATCCGATGATAGTAGCGTTGCCGCGGTAGCCCCCGGGAGAAATCTCCCGGGGGCTTTTCGTTTCTCGATCACAACCACAAACCAAGGAGTCTCCCATGAGTACCGAAAACTTTTATGATGCTGTTTCCCCGGCCCTCATCGAGGGTCTCCACGCGGGCCGTAGTCCGAGCAAGCAAATTGCTGCGCTCGATCAGATCTACCACTCGCCCAACGGTGTGATGTATTCCGATGAGGTATTCTTGCTCGCGTCGTCGACGTGTCGCAAGGAAGTCTACGATGTCGCGATGACGTGTCTTCGCGGTATCGCCTTCGACCTCTATGCCCGCGTCCAGGTGAAATATCCCTGGGGTGAGCGCCGCGGTTCGCGCCGCGTGTGGGAACCGACCAACATCAACGCGGTCTGATAACGAGTCGACGAACCCTCCCCGGCGACTGGGGAGGGTCTCTGAAAATCTAGCAATCAAGGGTCTCCGTTCGCGTCGATTCGCCTGTCTGTGTAAACAGGTGTTTCGCTGCCAACGCTGACAAAAACTATGTTCGATATCTCTATCACAGACTGTTACGAAACGCGCGACTTGATCCACTCCAGAACGATCTGGGCGGGTAGGCACGCGATCGAGAAAGCCGAGCTTCATCTCGGATTCGGCGGAAGACCCGTACGAGAAACTGCCCTTCGCGTCTTGGACGCGGCGCGTACTTCCTCGCTGATCTTCGTCGAAAAAGAGAAGAGGCACGAGCACCTGCGCTACACCCTTATGGAAGACGCAAACCATCACGACGTACCGATCGTGATGCCGTTCGTTTATGATTCGTCGCGCGGCGGATACGTGGTGAAAACACTGCTGATCTATGCCGAATGCGAAGGTCAATTGTGGAAAGAGCGGGAAGACGCGTGGACCGCCTATCAGGACTTGATCAACAGTTCTGAAGAGAGCTTCAAACGCGAGTTCCCCGAAGAGTTCCAGACCCAACAGCCCTAACGGGCACCGGCCTCATACCCGAGCCTTTAATCCGGGTACCGAACAGTTCCCTTCACCAAGGAGTCTGCCATGAATACCAATACCGAAGAACCTGTCTGCAACGCCGTCATCGGGGTTGTGCACAATGCTTATTACTCCAACGTCCTCCATAACGCTCACCGCGAAATCGGCGAAGCGTACAGGAATGACGACACCATCGAGCCCAAGAACCTGAAAGAAGCGTTCTTGGCTCTCGGCAAGGTGCCGCACGCCATGAACCAGACCACCGGTCAGCCGGGATGGGGTCGTATCCTGGGATTCAACTCCCGGGAAGTCGTGAACCAGATCGCCTTCCAGGTGATCCGGCGCGCGACCAAGTCGACCGAGTTCCTGCTCGGCTTGGCGAAGAGACTCATGCAAGAGAACGGTGGCCGCGTTCCCATCAAGGAAATCGCGGAATACAAAGACAACTTCATCCTTGGCGATGTCGAGATGACCAAAATCATCCTCGACGTCAAAGGCGTGTGGTTGTCGCCGAAGACCTTGCAGGGGTTCCAGGGCGCCTTGGAAGAGTTCACTGGTTTGATGGGGTTCAATCACTCCATCGACCAACTCTGCCGTCGCCTGCGCGCGATCACGAAGCCGCATGCGAAACCGGCGACCCCGAAGCCGGTCTTGGATGAAGAGCAGACTGCTGCCCGGATCCAGACGGAAGCCACGCTAGCCGGAGAGATCCGGGGTGCCGTGGAGTCCGATCAGAACCAGGTACAGGTCGACCAACATCGTGCGGACGCGCTCCGCCGGTCGGTCGAGAAGGCGGACGCGAAGACCGAGTTGATCCTGAACGAGCAGAAGCCGAATCCGGCCGAAGCGACGACCAGGATCATCTTGAACGATCAAGCGGCTGCTGAGCTGTCGGCCTCCATACCGAAGGAAGTTGTCGACCAGGAAGAAGGTGCACAGTGAAATTACTCACCTGCCCCATCTTCAAAACCGAACGAGGGTCTCAGGGGGTATCCCTGGAGCGCGCCCTGGACTCGCTGGATCAAGGGATCCGCAAGTTGAACTTCGCCGTCGAGAATCCGCGGTCTCCGGAGGGCATGGCTCTCCGGTACCGTGGGTTCGTCTCGATCATCCTCGTTGGCCCCAAGGGCGATGAGGCGATCGAGTACTTCCATACCGGTGGATGCGAACGCATCGCCGATAATGGCCGCAGCGTCATATTCGACGCCCCCTGCCCGGAACAGAACGCCCGCGCGGCGCTCGAGTTCCTGAAGGTGGCGTACCAGTATGGCCTGTGGGTCAAAGGAGTCGAACAAGCCGCGGTTGCTGACAAGCGCCCGCCCGTGTTCGATACCATGGGACTCGGTGGGGTTTCGGATTCGGTGCGTTCCTGGATAGGCCAGAACGCAGAGGCATACTTCAGCGCCTGGGCTGCTGAACGGTTGGACAAGGCCGCTGCACATGTGCAGCAGTCCGTTGTCCAGAGTGTCTGAACCGACGGCCACCCGTCGCGACTGTTTCTCCTCTACTGTCAGAGGATCTTGTTTTCCCGGGAGACCACTAAACCTGGGTCCAGGATCTTTTGTCATTAGGGAAGGAACAGTCGCGACGGGTAGGTCTATTCTGACACCTTTTATGACTTGCTTCTCTTTTACCTATGAGCGGCACTAGCCTTATAACGTAGCAATTTGTTTGCAAAGCTATTAGAGCTCTGTAATTTTACCTCATGGAACCTGACCTGCTGGTAATCGGCGGAGCTGTAGGGGCCAGTCTTGGCGGTCCCGCCGGCTGGTCCGCGTTCCTGCATGTCCAGGCAACAGCCGATTCCATGAAGCTCTGCGGGGTTGAACGCAACGTCCTCCTCAACGAGGCTGACGTTCTCCCTTTCGTGGCCGCTCTCCGGTGGTACCACGACACGCAATTCAAGGACGGCGACCAGCCGACCGTCCTGTGCTGCACCGATTCGCCCGCCATGGTCACGGCCGGTGTCGATCGTGCGCTCCGAAACCAGGATGACTGGCGTGCCCTCGAGGTCTTCGAAGATCTCGGGTACCAGATCCAGTGGTCCCTCGAATCCAGGGACCGCAACCCAGCCATCTTCCAGGAAGCTGCGCGTGTCCGACGAGAACTCATCGACGCCGTATCCCACGGTTGAAGAGCAGCGGGAGCTCGTCCCAGGAGACTGGGTGCGCCCGCAAGACCTCATGCACCAGACCCGCGTCTATCGCCAATGTGATCTGACCAAGGTCAGGATCTGCAAGTCCTACCTGGGGATCCCGGTCCCAATTTGGAAACAGATCGGCGAGCCCATGCAGATCTCGCCCTGGCTAGACGGCTGGGACTTGATGATCATCCGCGGCGTCGGGCTCCAGGTCCGGCAATCGTTCAACTTCGTCCGGGTCCCGTTCTACGTCAACACCGACTGGCACACGCTCGTGATCCCCGGCCGGTACGACTACAGGATCGAGCACGATGAACGCTCCGGTCTTGTCTCGCTCCGGATCAAGGATTGCAACTTCACTCGCGTCGATCGCGCTTTCCGAGAGCAGTGGGCTGCTAACTGGAAAGAAACCGCGGCTTGCAAGCGCAAGACCACCTGATATATTTCTAGTCCAATGCGTCGCACTCTATCATCCCAGGTGTATTCGTTACAAAGTCAGCTGCTCAGCAGCGTGACCGCCTGGGAGGACTCTGTGCTGTAACAAAACAGCTTTTCAGCAGAGTACCACAAACCCCAGGCCACAAGCCTGGGGTTTTTCTTTTGGTTCATTGACAACTCAATATCGAAATTTCATTCCGTCGGGGAGTGATGGAACAGCAGACATGCCAGGCTCAGAACCTGGTGCCTTCAAAAGCGTGCAGGTGCGACTCCTGTCTCCCTGACCATTTTTGGTCCAGGTAGCCCAACCGGCAGAGGCGATGTGTTGAGAGCGCATTCAGTGAAGGTTCGAATCCTTTTCTGGACACCAATTTCCCCCGATAGCCCAACGGCAGAGGCGGCGGATTCAAATCCCGCTCACGTGTAGGTTCAAATCCTTCTCGGGGGACTACCCTGCGGAGGTACGCGAACAGGCATAGCGGGCGCGCTTAAAACGCGCCGTTTGTGGGTTCGATTCCCACCCTCCCCACCATTCAACCAAGGAAACTCCATGCCTAAGCCCAAAGAACACCCGCTGACGAATCTTCATTCGAATATCCAGCTGGCGGAAGGGATCCGCTATCTCAACGGCAGGATCGACGAGATCGACGCGAGGCAGAGGAACAACTTCAGTTATCTCTGCGCGGCCATCAACGAGCTGAGAAAACAGTTCGAAACCCACACCCACCAAGGAAACCAATGATCTCCTCTAAAGAACTGATCGAAAAACTGAAGCAGCTCCCCGCCGACTCCTACGTGACGGCTAGCGAGCTGAACTCCATGATCAACAAGGAACAGCTGGTGACTGAGAACCCCATGAATCCACAGAACATCAAAGCGGGCGATCGCGTCCGTCTCGACAAGTTCCGCGAAGACATCGACGGAGAGACCATCCATATCGTCGACTCGGTCGGTGGCGCGCATGGCAACAAGGTGTACTGCAAGACGCTCGGACACGAGATCTACGCGCAGTGTTTCATCAAGGTCGACGAATAATTTTTGGAAGTTGTACTGGCCAGTGCGCGCCGGCCTCGGTTCGAACCCGAGTGAGTCCCGCAAGGGACAGGGGTTGAATTCCTCCAGCTTCCGCCATCTGGAAGCTGAATCGGGTTAGTACCCGACCCTCGTTGCTAACGAGTGGGCCCGGGCAACCGGGTGAGGGGCGGGACCTCCGGCTTCCGCCACTTATGAAAGGAGCCAAACATGATTAGGCTCACCTGGAATCCAGAGGACACCGTTATCGATTTGTTTCCTTCGCACACCATGGGCCAGATGTGGCTCGGCCCCAAGACCATGCAGATCCGCAGCCAGTCGGACGAACAAGCCGCGAAGATCTTGAAGTGCACGGTCGACGAACTGATGGAAGAGCAAGAACGCAACGCTCGCCTGATGTTCGAAGGCTTCATCAAAGTTTCAAAAGTGGAGGCGTAGTCCGTTAAAGAGACGGGCCTGCCTGTAGAGCAGATGTCATTACGATCCGAGTGGGTGCAATTCCCTCAGCCTCCACCATTTTCAAAGGACACCCATGCAGACCAAACCAACCGTGACCGGCGGCTTCAACGGCAACATCTTCTCGATTATGGCTGCCTGTCAGTCGGCGCTGAACCGTGCCGATCGGCGCGAAGACGCTAAGACCATGGTCAAGCGGATCACCGAAGGCGAGGACGTCGAGTACGACCAGGCCATCGCGATCTGCCAAGAGTACGTCAATATAGACGTCTGATTTTATAGACCTGTCGTTCAGCGGTAGGACAGCGGACTCTGAATCCGTTAACGGAGGTTCGAATCCTCCTGGGTCTACCAATTGCAACAAAGGAACCCCAATGGGTTGTTTTTCGTTCATGTGTAAGGAATGCGGCAAGGCGATTCTGTCCAACAGTTTCTCCGGCCAAGAGTGCTACCTGTTTCTTCTCAAGGGAGGCAAAGTGATCCAGCAGATGACCGGTCAGTACGATTCGTACGGTCGCACGTTCATCCCTGGTTCGCAGCGTCCAGACATCAAACATCCCCTGATGGAATCCCAGGAATGGAAGACTGTTGAAGAGGGAGAACACGACGCCTGGAGCGGTGTCTGCAAGCTGATGCACAATGGCGGCTTGGGAGACGGGATCGCGGCCGTGCACGTTAAGTGCTTCCGCGAGGTGCCAGCCACCCGGTCGGAGGACGATCCGAATCAAGGATGGGGCGATGACGACGAGCTGATGGGAGATATTGACCCCGAGTACGAGTACAGCGAAGAAGAAGAAGACTGATCTCAAACCCCAAGGAGCCGTCATGGCGTTCTCGATCAAGAAGCTGGTCGCCGATCTCAACGGGCTCCGGATGGAGCACTACGTGTGTGCGGAGGACGGTTGGCTGACGTGTCCAAAGACCGTAGAGGGCCGGGCGCCCAACGAGGGGCGCGGCGACGACGGTGAACTGCACTGCCTGTGTGACGCCGACCGACACAATGCCAAGCTAGACCGGATCATCGCCGACCTGCAAGGCGACCCGTCGAGCTACGACGACTAAGCGTTCATAAGGCCGGTTTATCCACGCGGGTAACCGGCTTTTTCCGTAGTGCCCGGTTAGAGCCAGGAAACGTGCGAAAGGCCTACAAATGGCCTGTTGACAAGAATCCTCGGTAAATGACGAACAATTTGTTCGACACTTTACTGGCAGTCGATAGTATTGTCACGATAGGCCATATGGAGTCCTATCGCTCATGAAACACAAGCCTAGTCTGATGCTCAGATTATGTCATTTTGTTGCCTCGATATGCGCCCGTCTGGGTCGGCGCGCGGTGATCATGGATCACTACTACAAGACCAAGAAGTACCTGATCAGGCACTACCTGATCTTCAAAGACCGCCCTGATTTCCGGTTTACCAACGCGAAAGCCAAGGCCGCTGAAGAGCTTAAAATCGCCACCTATGGAAAAGGCCACCGTCTGGAAGGTCAGACCATGCCCCTGTACCGCCGCGCCCTGCGCCGCGTCTACCGCCGCATAATGGCCTATCTTGGGATCTTCAACCTGTCCCTCCACAACATCTTGCGGTCGGACAACGACGACGCCCTCCATGACCACCCCTGGCTGTTCTACCTGACCATCATCCTGACCGGCGGCTACTGGGAGCACACCCCCAAGGGACGCTTCTGGCGAGGTCCGGGCTCAGTCCTGTTTCGCTGGGGCACTACCCGCCATAGACTCGAGCTCGACCCGTCCAAGGGCGAGACCTGGACCCTGTTCACCATGGGTCCCCATATCCGCGAGTGGGGCTTCTGCGACATGGCCGGCATGTGGTGGATCCGCTGGTTTGAATACCTGCACGCCGATCCGCTGAAGTCGATCAAGCGCGCTATCCTGCGAAAACCGCACCACAAAACTGCCTGACCGAGGAACGAACCATGGCCAAGAAGACCCGTCGCAAGATCTCCGCAATGGAACGCGACACGTGGTCTCTCGACCTCGCGTTCGCTGAGTGGGTCCTACCGCGACTCAAGATCCTCAAGAAGAACAAGCACGGCATCCCAAACGAGATGTTCCCGACCGGTGCCCGTTATCGGGACAAGGACGGAAACGAAAACGAGGCCGCCTGGAAGATCGCCACCCCGCGCTGGGAAAAGATTATGGACGACATGATCGCCGGCTTTGAAATCTGCTGCTCAGGGTCTTACCCGGGCTGCGTGGCAAAGCGCGAAAAAGAAGTCCAGCGCGCCGTCGACCTCTTTGCCAAACACTTCTTCAGTCTCTGGGACTGATTAGAGATCGTGTTCGTTCCAGTTTTGATCAGGACCCTTGAGGTTCTGGTATGCCTCCGCGATCTTGGGCCAACGCCCGGTCGCGTGTAGGAGCGTCATCACAACGTAATTGATCGCATGGGCGATGTCATCGTGCTTGCGCGGTATGCGCTTCACGAGCGACTGTTTGCCCCGCGGGGTCTCGATTGTTTCTTCGTACATGGACAGGAAGTCCTCGACGAAATCCTTGACCCTCTCGTACTCGGGCAGGATCACAATCCCAGCCTTGATGAGTTCAGCGAGCAGGAAGAGCGAACGGGGCTTGTCGAGCGTATAGCTTGAACGGGCCCCGCGTTCCCCTGACGGCTCGAAGAATACGATCGGTTTATTGAACATGAGCGTCGCGTATGTGAACGGCGCGATGTGCTCGCGAGGCATCCCCAGCTGGATCAAGATGTCCTCACGGACGTTCCCGGCGCCGCCGAAGTCGTGGGAGAGCCAGTCGATCCCGGTGTCCCGGAAAGTCTCGTAGACCAGCTTGGCCTCTTCGTAGTTGTTGGCCTCGTAGGGCGTCCGGTAGAGCCAGCGAATTTCGATCACGCCGTCGTTGCGCATGCCACCAAGCGCGAGCGCGGTGTTCGAGATGAACTCTTCCTTGTCAGTGACCCGTTCCTTGCCCTTGCCGCCCCAGTCGACTCCGCCGGCCGACATGATGTATCGGTTGCTGTCGTACTGACCGGGCGTGCAGAACGGGGCTTTCCCCGCTCGTTTGAGATCGTCGACGGTCAGGAGCTTCTGGCCCACGTCGAGCGACTCGCCCAAGATTTCGTTCCAGATAATGAACTTCGGTTTTTCCCTGAGTGCGTCCTGGATCTTCTGCCACTTGTTGGGCAGCGCGTAGTGCATGGGGAAAATGACCTGGGGCATGTGGTAGCCCGGGAATGACAGCCGGCGCTCTGGCCGGCGATGGACGTATTGTCCAAGCCTGGCATCCAACGGTTGAGCGCACTTGGCGCACACCAGGGTCTTCGGGTTGTCGATCATCTTCAGGATGTCGCCATCGGTCGAACAGACGTTCTCGTGTTTGCAGCCGGTGACCTGGCACGGAATATGCCACACGCCCTGGCTCGACAGATCCCAGTAACACTGGAGCGGACCGTCGAACGTCTTGGGCGTCCCGGAATACCTGAGGATCCCGTACGTCGACGCGTCCAAGCACGATTCGATAACTGGAAGCGTATCGAGATCGAAGTCCTGGACTTCGTCGACATTGAGCTCGTCAGCTGGAGTACCACGGATGCGGTCCGCTGACTTGGAAGCAAAGTTGTAGTAGAGATTGGAACCGTTCGCGAGGGTACGTTGGAGGACACTGTTGTCCGTCCCTGCACCGATGATGTGTGACCTAAGAGTGGTCTCCGCCAGGAATGGTTTCACGTAATTGGAACTGAAACGCCGGACCTGCTCGAACAGCGGGGTCACGGTCAGGAGATTGTAGTACGGGACCGTCGCGGCCCTCAAGATCCCGACCGACGCCATGTTGGTCGACTTCGCCACCTGACGCCCCGCCTTGGTGATCTGGCGGCGCGGTATCATGTTCAGGCGATACATGGGCTCGTGCGGGAAGTGATCCCGGATCGAGAACGGCTTACCTTTGAGTCGGAAAATTAGCGGTAGAAGATCACAAACCGGCATCTCTGGATTTTCGTCCAGAATATGTCGATACCGCGTTAACGCGTCCTCCAGTTGGGGGACCGTCTGTTCACTCACGACTACCTGTCGTGAATCGGAGGCATCATGTCGCGCAAGCGTCACCGTAAGTACCCACAGCATGTCCGGGCATTGGTCTGGGTTGTGGTAGTCCTGGTAGCCTGGGCAGTGATCCCGGTGCTCCCGTATGCCCTGCTCGTCCTGGGCGCCATCTGGGCAGTCCTCGGACTGGCCGGCTGGTTGTTCGGCCTTCTCTGCGAGAAGCTGCGTAAGCGCTGAATCATCTGGGCTACCTTTGGCGGCCGGGGGCACTTCTGGCCCCTGTGCCGTCATTTTGAGTGTATCAACTGCCAGTTAATTTTCCATTGTGTTAGCGTAGTCAAGCGCATTGAATAGGATATCCCTAGAGGATGATTCAATGGGCTCCGCTAAACACTACCTTGCACGTAAAAACCCACCTCTCCGTTACCAGACCGAGGTTCCACGTGTCCTTATCCCTAAGACAGCTCGTACGGGGAATGCCGCGGTGTGCCCGCGGGTTCTATCTCCTCGTCCGTAGGTGCCCGCCTGTCGGGCTCGCCATACTGGCCATTTCCATCGTCCTATTCCCGCTCGGGATAGCCTGGTTCCTTTTCTTTTCATACGTGATGGGTCAGGACTGACCCGTAGGGGATACCATGAGCTCCATTTTACAAATTTTTCTTCTGTCGGTCTTAGCCGCAGTCGCCGTGATTGCCGCGACCGAGATCACCGCCAAGTCCCACCTGTTCAAGCCGGTCAGGGACTACTTTTTCCGCACCTCCATGCTCCCGCTGTTCTCACAGCGCGGTGGTGCAAGGCTGACGCGGCGTCAGCGCATCAACCGGCTCTGGCGAGGCTTTGTCTCTGACCTGATCAACTGTCCGTTCTGCAGCTCATGCTGGCACGCCTTTTGGATCCTTGCCCTCCTGGGTCAAGTGATCGGAGGCGCGCTCGGCGTCATGGTCGCCGCCTATCTGCCGGCAATTGGGCTAGCCAAGATTCTCCACGACGCGTTCCGGCGCGAGAAGCCGCCGGCTCCTTCATTCACGATGACCGTCACTGGCCAGAGCGTTCGTGACCTTCTACCGGACGACGAATGAGCATTATTCACGTGGATAAAACCGAAGAAGCCAAGGACCACGAGGCGATCAAGGACCCGTTCCGGATCTGGGAACGGTTCTGCGCCACCATGGAAGAGGCGTTCAATTGGCTGGCTGATCCGAACAAGGATCGCTTTCGCCAGGACGCCCAATCCGACGCGATGGTCGAGTTCAATACAAAGCGAGGCCACTACGGCACCCCGATGGCCTGCTCGGGCATCGTGACCAAGGAAAGAGCCCGCGGAGAGAAGTTCACGGCGCACCAGTGCCACGAACTCTTCTGCCCGGCCTTCTGGATGATCTGTCAGGTCACGATCCAGGACCTGGTACAAAAGCTCGAGGCGCCGTTCTGGCACCTCCGGACGACGAACTATCTCGAATGGGATCAGGACTTCGCCCCCGAGACCTTGCGGGCCTTCAAGGCGAGCAAGCAGGGGATGCACCTGGTCGGTTGGACCATCGCGGTGGAAGCGGGCACCAAACCCGATACCGGCGCGCCGACGTGCTTCTACCGCTACGTCGGGATCTGGGTCTCCAAGGAACAGGTCACCCCCAAGAACTTCGAATCCATCCGGGACGGCCGGATCGTTGCTTGGGTCAACCACGAGACGTTCACGGACAAACAGGCACTTGAGCAAGAATGGGTGGATGCCAACCCACATCCCGGACATCTCCGGGATCACAAGTACTACGAGGGATACCTGTTCGGGCTGAACGGCAGGACTGTCCGGAGACTACAAACCGGTGGTTCCAGGGTTTCAAAGTACCTCGGAATCATCATCCCTTCGGTGGAAGCGGATTCAAAAAATCCAAAAAATCACCAGAAGTCAATGTGTTGTCATGACTAACAACCCACGGCGGAATTACAACGTGTCTAACTCTCTCTTTAAGAATACTACTCTCTAGTATTCAAAGAGAGAGTTAGACACGCCGTAATTCCGCACAGTCCCGTAAAGGACCGGAGTTATGCCAGAATTGAAAATGATCGTGATGGGAGACATCCATCTCGAGAGGTTGATCTGGCGGAAACACCGGCAGGTCATCGACGATTCCCTCGTTTCGTTCCGATCCTTGGTCGATCACGCCATCCGGTTGAAAGTTCCCCTCGTGCTGGTCGGAGACATCTTCGACTCGATCGAGCCGGAACCGTTCCTGGTGGAATTTTTTCGACACGAGATGGAACGATGTGAATTGGCCGACATCAAAGTCTATGCGATCCAGGGCAACCACGACAAACGTCCGGTCCCCTGGTACGTCGCGATCTCATCGTGGCCGATCCACTTCGGCGACGGTCACCCGATCCTGATCAATGGACTTGGTTGCCTCGGATTCGATTACGCCTCCAAGGACGTCATCGAAGGCCAGTTGCAGGCGCTCCAGGCCTCGCTGTGCGATCCTAGTGGCAAACAGGTCTCCAGCGGCCCCCAGGTGTTATTTTTGCACCAGGCGGTCCGCCAGGCCCTCAGGTTCGACGGTGCGTGGAACTGTGATCTCGATTGGGTGCCTGATGGCATCCCTCTCACGATCCTGGGCGACATCCACAAGTACCAAGAGATGACCATGCGGAATGGCGGCCGCGGTTTCTACACCGGCGCCACTCACCCGCGTTCGATCGAAGAGATTGGGTCTAAGACCTGCATGGGGATCATGGACGACCTTTCGGTCACCACGTTCCCGCTAGTCACCCGCTGTGTCGAGAAGATCACGCTCGCCGGCGAGATCGACCCGAGCCAGTTTGGCACCGAGTTCATCAAGCACTGGCACTGTGCCGCCGCGATATCGAATCCGGCCTTACCGGCCGTCGCGTGGCTGCGCTACAGCCAAGAGCACGCCCTGGTCGCCAACGCGGTTCGGGAACAGCTCAAGAGCATCCCGACCCTGATCGTCATCGACGATCCGTTGGTCATGCGCGAATCCGAAGACGAAGCCGTCGCGGCCGCCACGACCGATCTCCCTCCCCTCTCGGTCCTGATGGCCCGCTGCGTCGATCCCGAGAAAGAACCATTCGCTTACCAACTCTGCATGGGGCTCATGGAGCCTCTCGCCGATCTCCAGGAACGGATTCGCGACCAGCGCGATCGCTTCATCGTCCAGCCAGTCACCCAAGCCCAATGAGGTTACCCGTGAACGAACTTACTCAACTCGACCAAGAAATCCTGATCGCCAAGGAGACCCTGCGCCTGTCCCTGCTGGAGATGGTCCACCACATCGACACCTATCCGACCGAACATATCCCGTCGGAACTGCGCGACGAAGTCGATGACGCCATGGAGACGCTCGAAGATCTCCAAGAGGTCCAAGCCTATGGCGACGACGCCCTGGACGACGAGGAACTCGACGACATCGAAGACGCTGAACTCGAGCGCCGCTTCATGGACTCCATGCTGACCGACGCTGAGACCGAAGAGCTCGATGCTCTTGACGACCTCAACGAAGCCGAGGCCTACACGCCGGCGAACGTTGACACCGATCTCGACTTCGGTGGCGACTTCAACGCCGCGGACGAGCTCGGACATCAGGAAATCGACCACGACTACGAGACCCGCGCCTACGAACGCTCGTCGATCGACTGAACGCCATGAGTCACGATTTTCCTTTCAAGTTTATCGTGATCGGGCCGCGCGGTGGCATGCAACGCTTTGCCACCCGCGCGGCTGCTTGGCGCTTCGTCGTCCGGCAGCACACCGACCCGGCCGAATATCACGTTCTGCTCGACCCAAAACACCGCATCCGAGCGCACACGCGCACAAAGGAATTGGTATGAAACGATCCGACATACTTCGCATCGGCCTCTTGGCCGTTCTGCTCGGCAGCCTCATCTGGGGCGCCGATCCGGTAGTCCCGGAGCCGATCGAACCGCTCCCGGTTCATCTGCAGGGCAACTACATCGCGGACGCCACGTTCGCGGACAATGACCCCGAGAAGAAGGTCCCTCTCGAGGCACCGCTGCTCATCTTCTCCGCGTCCGAGACCGGCATCACGCTGGCCGACAAGTCAGTCCACGCGTTCACGTTTCTCGGGGCCAAGATGCTCCGCGAAGACGTCTACGCGTACAAATACGAAACCGGGGACCCAACCTATTTCGTCATCATCGTCAGCCCGAGTTGGGGCAACGCCGGCGTTCTCCAGGAACGCAAGACCGAGGGCGATGAGCTCGTCCGCGTGTTCACGATCGTGATCGAGCACCCGATTGAAGACTTCTACCGTGGGGCCCGCGAGTTGGCCAACCAGGACGTCTTCTAGCGTCCTGATTTCGTCTCTCCGAACCACGGAGGTTTCACATGTTCTATTTACTTACTGCGCTTGTGATGCTGGTTGCGACTCACCTTGCCGTGTTTTATCGCGGCAGGTTGGTCGAACACAGCCGTGCGCAGAGTACCATTGACGCCTCAGCGACTCGAAATCGTCGGATACAGCAGGATCGTCTCCGTTTAATACGGCGCGATATTTTCAACCAGTTCGTCCTTCAGGCACGTCGCGAACGTACTGAACACGCCCTGGACCTGGTACCCGCGATAGTCGCACAGAACGCCAATTCTCGCCGACAAGCAAAGGAAGATGAGGGCGACCTCATCGCCATCTTGTTGGACGACTTCAATGATGACGACAAGGTTTCACCCCAAATCGTTCATCCCGAACTGCCACAAGGCTCCATTGGAGGTTCTATGGAATATCCACACAACCCGAATGATTACCCTGAATCCGACCTGTTCGGAGGTCTTGATAAACCGGCGGACTCGCCGTTTTATCCCGGCACTCCGTCGAAGGCTAGCGAACCTGTTCTCCTCCCTACGCTCGAACCGACCGTCGCCCCTGTGGATGACGAATACGGTTTCGCCGCGTACAAGGCTCAGGTTGATCGCGAAGTCCTGGTCGGGCTTCCCAAGACTGATGGTCCCACCCCTGGCTCGAAAGTCGCGGTCAAGTGCGGATGCACCTGCTCGCCCTACGACAACCAGAACGGCCTGGGATATCTTGGCGGAATAATCGACGACAAGACTGGCCGCACCGTGTTCGTGTACACGACGGGGTGCCCGGTCCACTGGCCTGCTGAATTGATGGCCAAGGTTGCTGCCGAATAGTCCATGCCTCCACGTGAGCCTCTCAAGGCAATCTGGTCTGCGAGTTTTGTGCTCGTGGCGCTCGTGCTTTCGTTTTGTATCGGATTCCACGTGTCCAAAGATCATATTTCGCTCCAGCAGATTGAACCGCTCAAGGTGCGGGGCCGAAAGTGCCTCGCTACCATCGAAGAGATCGACGCTCATTTTTACAGCGGCGGCACCGTGGGCGGTCTGATGACCACCTTCGGATACAAGCTCGCGTCAGCCGAGAGTCACGAGATGGCCTGGAAGAAACGCTCCGAGCATCCAGACGTCGCTCATTCGCTCGACAAGTGCGAGCAGGCTCGCCGGGTCATCCCGGAGTTGTTCAAGTTCGGCAAGTCCGCCAAGGACTTGGTGGCCTATGAGCCGTGCTCAGGCGGCTTCGGAAACTGCACCAAGCTGTACAACCAGCTGTGTGGCAAGGTCTACAATTTTTCATACGACCCTAAGTTCAAGGAGCGCGACGACTGCGCTGCCGTATTCCTCCGCTGGGCCGCCGAGAACCCTGACACCGCGATCGATATCCTCGATCTTGACGGTTATGGTCCTCTCACGCATTTTTTCGAGACGGGGGTCCTTGACCACCTGTCGGCTCATTCGGTGATCTTCTACACGTTCCCGCACCAGATCTTGTACCTCAAGACCCGTACGGTCACGGACGCGAATACGCGTTTTTTCGGCAACATGGCCTTGACCCCGGAGATCGTTCACGCTGGCCTCAACTACCAGCTCGAGAAACACGGACTCAGGATCGCGATCGCAGAGTGTAAGAAGCTCGATTCGATTTTCCGTATGGCGTTCCTTCTGGAACCAGCGGTGAATGCGAATCGTTCCCGAGAGAAGCACATCGGGCCTAAGGAACTGAAGTTCCAGACCGATGAGCTCAAAGCCCGCAAGGCTCTCCCGAGAATCCTGAGCTTTCGCGACAACGTCCCCGAGGACGCGCGCGCCGCCATGATCATTGACGCGATCAACTCTGGGAAGATCAGTCCGGAGACTGACCCAACAGGCTGGAAAATGTTCATGTCCGGCATCGACGTGATGGCGAACCATCTCGCGGCCAATGAAGCGCTCTTCTTCAAGGAAACCAATACCTACGCAGAGGAACTGAAAGCTATGGAAAAATCCAAGCTCGAGAAAGCCACCGCTCACCTCGCCAAGATCGAGGACGAAGCGAAGGCTCAGGCTCAGACGAAGAAGAACCGTGCCAAGGTCAACAAAGCTGTCGATCAGCTCAATAGCGTCATCGCCCGCAACGGCGATAGCGATCCTGACTCTGGCTCGTGCGGAATCCCCATCCCCGTTTAATCAAGAAAGTCCACTATGCACATCACAACCGTGCGCTTACGAAATTGGTGCCAGCACTCCTCGCTGGACGTCGATCTCAGGGCCGGTTTGAACGGCATCCTGGGCTCGAACGGCAAGGGCAAGTCGAACCTCCTGGATGCGATGCGTTTCGCCGTCACCGGTGAATCGATCAATCCAGGGGGCAAGAAAGACAATCTCATGTGGGGCCAGGAGAAGGGCTGGGTCGAGCTGACGTTCATCGCCGGCGACACCGAGTACACGATCCGCCGCGCCATCGAGACCCCGAAGGTGAGCCTCAAGTTTGGCGACACCGTGATTTCCAAACAGGCCGAGACCGAGGAGTTCCTGGTGCGCCTCCTGGGTGCCAACATGCGAACCATCCTCGACAACGTGTTCATCCCGCAGGGCAAGATCGACTCGATCCTGTTCGCCCGGGCATCTGACCGACTCAAGGAATTCCAGCAGACCTTCGGCCTCGAACAGGCCGCGGAAGCCCACAAGTGGTTGTCCCAGGAGGCGAATGCCTACCAGGTCACCAGTGGGCTCGACGAGCAGCTCCAGGCTGCCGTCCAGTCGGTCTTCCAGGCCCGCACCGAGATCGAATCCATCACCGGCCAGATCGCAGCCCGCAAGGCTGAGATCGCGACGCTGGAGCCGGCCGAGCAGGTCATCAACCGCGCCCTGGAAGCAACCAGGACCGGTGAAGCGATCCGCCAGGCCGATCAAGAGATCGCGGGTGCCACCGCGGAAGAGACCCATCATGGCAGGGCGACGATCGGGACCGACGAGATCCTGACCTCGATCAGGGAATCCCTGGAACCGTTGAAGCCTCAAGCCGAGCTGACGAAGCTCAAGATCACCCAGCTCGAACAGGCGATCATGCAGTACGGCCAGGCCGAATCGCTGCGCGGTCAGCTATCGGCAGCAGAGAGTGATCTCGCCAAGCTCGAGAAGCCGGCGGATCAGCAAGTCCTCGCCAACATGCGCCAGCAAGTGGCGCATCTCCAGGTCGAGGTTGAGCAGAGCAAGGCGGTCATGGAAGGCCGCGCAGCACTTCCGGTTTTGCCGGCAGAGCGGGCTCTCCAGGATGAGAGCTCACGACTATCCGTTGAACTCGCGCCGCGTGAGTCCAGCTCGTACGCGCTGTCCGCTCCTGAATTCATTAAACTGGAATTGGAGCACAAGCAGACCGAGAATCATCTCTTGGCTGCAAAAGCGGGTCGTTGTCCTACCTGTGATCAGGAGTTCGCTGGACATTACCCGTCGCTTGAAAAGAAGAGTCTGGAAGAAATCAACCAGCTCAACGATCTGGCCGATCGACTCTGCGACGAATACAAAGCAAAGACCGATCAGATCAAGGCTCGTCTGAGCGAAATCGACGCGAGCCTGACGCAATTCAAAGCGATCGGACTTCAGGTTGTCGGGCGTCAGTTGGACGCCAAGCGGGCCGAACTCGCCACCCTCCAGGGAAACCTGGATCAGGCGTTCCGTACGGCCACGGCCCATGAAGCCTTGGCGCGCTCGCGTGACCTCTTGGCCGCGCAGCTCCAGGGAGCCCCAGAACAGAAACCCGATGAAGCACCGTTGGCGGCGCTCCGGGATTTCCTGGGGCGATTCGACCAAATGGTCAAAGAAGAGACCGAAGCCGCGAAGGAATCTGCGTGGGCCGTCGAGCGTCTCAAAAACGCGCGAACGAGAAAAGCCCAAGCGCTCTCGATCCGCGAGAAGCTCGGGGCCTCGGTCGACATGCCGACCCCTCAAGAAATCGAGACCGCGAAACTCCAGGCGGTCTCGCTCGGACTCGCCCGCACGGCTCTCAGCGAACTCGGCCAGAATCTCGGGGTTGCCCGGGCTCTGGGCGAACAGCGGGAAGCCGAAGTGACGCGACTGCGCGAGACTCTTAACCGAGAGTCCAAGGATGCGGCGTGGGTTGCTGAGGTCAGGAAGGCGCGGGACGTCTTGCACGTCACGAATCTCCCAGCCCTCATGATGCGCGAATATGCGCGCCTGCTCAATGTCAGGATCGAACATTACCTCAGCGTCTGGGAATCTCCTTTCAGGATGTGGCTCGCGGACGACATGTCGTTCCGGGTCAAATTCGACGACGGGAAAGAACTCGACGCTGCCAGGTTATCCGGCGGACAAAAGATCGTGGCCTCGGCGAGTTTCAGACTCGCGATGTCCGATACCTTTGCCCGTACGGTCGGGCTTCTGGTCTTCGACGAACCGTCGACGTACCTTGACAAGGAGAACATCCAGCATCTGCAAACCTTGCTGCTGAAACTGAAAGAAATGTCTCAGCACTCGGGGCGCCAGATCTTGGTCGTTACCCATGAGGAGTCCCTGATGGGCTTCCTCGACCACGTCATAACGGTGTAACATGGACAACGAAGATGATAACGACTCCCAGGGGGATGACCTCTGGGAGCCGGTCCACCGTATCTACACGCCAGCTATCAGGGCCGCCTATGAAGAGGCCCGGCGAGTGTTCGCCCGCAATGTGGCTGAGCCGAATATCCGTGGTCGAACTTTCACGTATATGGGTGAATCACCCAGCGGTGAACCCATGTGGGAACATTTAACAGCAGATAATCCAGTCAATGATATTGTCGCGCAAGCTGACGATATCCCCGAAACAAGGATACTTACAGTGCCTGAAACAGATCCTGATGCGATGTATGGAATAAACTTCGACGCGGTGCCTGAGGCTACCCTCACGTACCTCGGAGTGGTTACGCACGCGATCGACCGATTCGGCGATCAGCGTGTCCGGTTTATCAACCAGCATGGATTAAACCTGCTGTGCGCCGGCGGCTACCAGGTCGTCGAGTCTGTCGCCTCTCCGTTCCAGGGGATCAATCACGTGTCACTCGAGGCGGTTAATCCGACTCGCGCCGCGCTCCGGGCTACGGTCGCACCGACACCGGTCGCAGTCGCTGCGCCCGTGGTCGATGACGGCGTCCCGAGCATTCACCGTGCGTTCGCGCAAGCGATCGCCGGTCTCAATATCGAGGCCATCATTGCGGCGCGAGACGCCCAGCCTCCGTGCGAGGGTCCGACCGAGTCGGAAACCCCGCCGCCCCCGAGCGTCAAGGTCAACAACTGGTACTACACCACGGACAAACAGCAGTGGATCAACGCTGCACGGACCCATCTGGCGAACGTTCTCCAGATGGACGTGGCGATCTCGGAGCACCGAGGCCGCGTTTCCAATCCAGAGACTGGCCGCGACTTCGTGGTCCATCTCCACTCGTCCCCGACCCCGACGGTCGGCCCGTACTGGTCTCCGCCGGCAGCCGCGTGGGGAATCCGACCCAATGCCACCGACGGCGGCATCTTCGAAATCTCGAGCCACGGCCTCGCGATCTTCACCCAAGAAGGTGACGAGATCGCGGCGGTTGATCCGCACAACCTGTGGATCTATCCGAACCTCGCCAAGCACTCGAAAGAGAGCGACCTCACGATGTTCGCCCTGATCTGTCAGGCTGCGGTCAAGACCCTGTTGAACGGTGTCGTCCTGGCCCCGCCGGTTGGACTGTACCGTGCCAAGTATCTGGAGGTCTGTCAGGCCCGCATCGAGACGACGAAGAAGAATCACGAAGAGCAAGCGCGTCTCCATGAAGCGAACGTCAAGAATTTGCGTGAGCAGCTGATCGAGTCAGTCCGCCAGGGTGAAGTGGCGCGGAAATTGTACGACTCCATCATGAAGGGCACCGCGGGCGACTCTGCTCGTTACGGGGCCGAGTTCGACGCTTTCTGCCGGTTTCCCAATGTCGAACGCGTCCTGTTCCAGGGCGAGGCGTTCATCATCTACACCAAGCTCCTCTTCTTCACCGATCCGCGCACCAAGAAGGTTCACGAATTGGGCAAGATGAAGATCAGGATCGATCAGAGCGATGGCGAAGTCAGATTCACCAACATGACCAGAGTGGTGACGGGGATGAACCCCAAGATGCACCACCCGCACGTCTTCGGTGATGGTCACGCCTGCTGGGGAAACGTCGAATCGGCGGTGACCCAGTTGATCTCGACCTTCGAGTATGCCGCGCTAGCCCAGGTTCTGTTCTCCTTCCTGGAGAGTGTGAACGTGGACGACCCGGCCGGTACCGAGTGTGCCAATTGGCCGCTCGCCAAGACCGCCGAGGAATATGCGGCCGATGCCGCAGCTGAGAAACAGAAGTCCCTTGATGCCTTGGCCGCAGCCCAGCTGCTCGCCAAGACCACCCGTCCGCTCCCTGCCGATCAGGTAGTGACAGCTCCAGCCGCCAACGCGACTGATCCGGATGTCACTCTCTTCAACGAAAACGGCGACGAAGTCGACGCCGAAGGGCACGTCCTCGTCTGAGGATAGAAGGAACCATGTTCAACCCTCACACGTTTAATACCAAGATCGAAGTCGATTGCACGGTCCCGAAGATCTTCATCACCCCAGAGGCCTACGACGACATGTGGGCCCTGGTCGACATCCTGACCACCGAGGTCGGGTGGTACGGGATGGTGACGCGCGTCAACAATGACTACCTGATCACCAAGATCCTGATGCCAGAACAGGAAGTCACTGCGGTCACGGTCGAACTCGACCCGACCAAGATCATCGACGAATTTCTCGCACAGCCCAATAGCGACGAGCTGTTGGCGCAGTGGCGATTCTGGGGCCACAGCCATGTCAACATGGGCACCACGGCTTCAGGGGTCGATGACAAGCAGATGGACACGTTCCACGAAGGCTGCAAAGACTACTTCATCCGCGGCATCTTCAACAAAGCCGGCCGCGCTGAGTTCGATATCTACGACTGGGCGAACAAGCTCACGTTCCGCGATGTCTCATGGTCTATTCTCCGTGCCGCTGACGACACGCGTCTCGAGCATTGGAAGAAAGAGATCGCGGCGAAGGTCAAGACGCCGGTCTACAAACCGCTCGTCCCATCCGGTCTCTACTCCGGCGGCTACAGCGCCTACGGCGGCCCAGGGTACAAAGGCCCGGCGAATCCTGAATTCCAGGCTCCGCGCCGGGACTACCAGGGATTCGACAACGACTACGATTACGAGTTCGAACAGGAAATCATGCGGGCCTCCAGGCCGCAGACCGCCGAAGACGAATACTTCACGGCCGCTGAGCGGCGCGAAGAACGGATCCGGCGCCGTCAAGAGATGCAGGCTGCGCGCAAGCGCGGCGAAACGCTCCGGTTCCCTGAACTCGAAGGCCCCATCGAGACCCCTTGTGCGCAAGGGTCAACCACAGAGGAATTCCATGATCGACGCGATCAGACACATTTCGATCTTTGACCCCGATCTCTTCGCCGGGAAGCGCGTGGATGTCATCGGCGCCGGTGCTATCGGTAGCCGAGTCATCCTTGCCCTGGCGAAGCTCGGGATCAGCAATATCCACGTTTGGGACTTCGACACGGTCGCAGCCCACAACATCGCCAATCAGGTGTTCGGCAACGACGACGTCGGCAAATTGAAAGTCGACGCCGTCGCCGAATTGGTCGAGCGCCAGACCGGTACGGTCATCACCAAGCATCCCGTGAAGGTCGAGGGCGGCGAGCCGCTCGGCCCGGTGGTGTTTGTGCTGCCCGATACCATGGACTCAAGAAAGACCATCTTCGAGAAGTCGCTGCGGTACCGACCGAGCGTCGCCTTGATGATCGAGGTCAGGATGGGCACCGACAATGGTCGGGTCTATGCCATCAATCCCTGTGAGCCAGCACAGGTCAAATACTGGGAAGGGACGCTCTACACGGACGCTGAAGCTGAAGTCAGCGCGTGTGGAACCGCATTGTCGGTCGGCGCCACTGCCGACGTTCTCTCCGGTCTTGCTACCTGGTATCTCATTCGTTGGTTCGCGTACGCCTCGGGCGTAGCCGACACTCAAGCCCCTGAATGGTCAACCATCATCGGGTTGCGTCCGAACAATATGTTAGTCGGCGCGATCTAGGCCGTCTTCGTTTCATTCCCGTTTTGAATCTTTTTCTCAACAACCTGTATATCCAAGGAATCACATACCATGTCTGACTTCATCAAAGTTCGTGTTGGCGTTCTCCCCGGCTCCGCTCTCCAGGAGATCGGCCTCGTGAATGACCGCACGGTCCGCAAAGCTCTCGAACTCGCCGGCATCGTTGCCGACGGCCACCAGATCCGCGTCCGCGGCTCCGATGCGACCCTCGAGACCATCCTGGAAGACGGCGATACCGTCGCCTTGCTCAAGAAGGCCAAAGGCGCGATGGCGCCGGGCGAGTACACCGACGACCACGATGGCAACGACGACGGCAATGACGCCGGCGACGACAGCAGCAACGACTACGGCGACTACGGCCACGACGCCGACGCCGTCGTCGAGATCCGCATCGGCAAGCTGCCCGGCACCATGGAATCCCACACGCTCAACGGCGACCACGCCGTTCGCGACGCGTTGGAAGCCGCCAACATCGGTTCGATCGAAGGTTGGGAGATCCGCGTCCAGGGTCAGACCGTTGACCTCGACTACGAACTCGAGAGCGGCGACGACGTCGTTCTGCTCAAGAAGAGCAAAGGCGCGCTGAACTAACGTTCCAGCGATCGTGAGATCAAGGCCGGGAGGGAGCAATCCTTCCCGGCCGCTTATGACTGTCAGCACCAATTGTGCGCAAGAGAATTTTCACCACTGGCCCTAGTGGGTATAACACGGTCAAAACAATGTCATTGACTACAGGCTAATTCCTGTAATTCTTTAGCTCGTTATGCCATCGGCCAAAATCACGAGATGAATGTGGAAGCAGCAGTTTCCTACATAGGGCGCTTCATCGGGATTGAACCCGCTGAACTAGGCACCCGCTTCGAGAGCGCCTGCACGACCACCCTGGTCGAGCAGGAGATGCCCAATGCCAGCAATGGCTGGAAGCGTCGGGCCGTTCCGGTCAAGGTTCCGAACTTCTGGTACGCGGTCCATCCGGTCACCGGGCGCCGCATGTTCTACTGTCTCTCGGGTTACGGACCCATGATCCTCGGTGAGCTGCACAAGTCCAACATCTCGGTCACCGAGCAGGACTTGATGCCCTCCAGGCTCCCGGAACCGAGTTTCGACGCGCTCAGCGCGATCGAGTGGCGCGGCAACCAGGCATCGGTCCTGGCCACCATGCTGGCTTATCGCTGCGGCGTCATCGTCTGTCCAACCGGCTGGGGCAAGTCATTCCTGCTCGCCGCCCTGATGCTGATGTATCCGAAGAGCACCATTATTTTCACTGTCCCCTCCAGGGACGTGGCGCGCGAGATCTACGACGCTCTCGTGAAGGTCTACGTCCCGGTTGATGAGGACGACTACGTGGGCTTCGTCGGCGACGGCCACCATGACCCCAAGCGGGTCACGGTCGCGGTCAGCCACTCGCTCAAGTACTGCGACAAGAACGCGGCACTCCTGGTCGGCGACGAATGTCACGCCCTGGTCTCCGAGAGCTTCCGGATGATCCTCAAAGAGTTCAAACGGGCGAAGTTCATAGGGATGACCGCCTCTCCGACCGGTCGCTCCGACAACGGCGACAGTTTGATCGAGGCCATCTTTGGACCCGTGATCGCCACCGTGGACTACGGCGAGGCCGTCACGGACGGCAATATCGTCCCCCTCAAGGTCTGGACCTTCGAATGTCGCAAGGGCCCGGACGTCACCGGCATCGACCGCAAGGACCTCAAGGATCGCGCTGGTCTCTGGAACAATCGTGACCGCAACCTCCTGGTGGTCGACGCCGTCAACGCCGCCTTCAAGGAGTACGGGGAAGACGCCCAGATTCTGATCATGGTCGACAAGACCGAGCACGCCTTCCGGCTCCAGCAGCTGATGCCTGATTTCACCGTCGTCACTGGCGACCTGGATGCTGATCGTGCCCAAGAGCTCCAGAAGCAGGGCGCACTCATCCCGGGGCAACGCCTCTGCACGCCCAAGGACCGGAAGCGCTACAAGAAAGAGTTCTCGGCCGGGAAGTTGAAGCGCGTCATCGCCACCTTCGTGTGGTCGAAAGGCGTGAACTTCCAGGACCTCAATGTGCTGGTCAGGGCCGACGGACTTGGTTCGTCGATCCAATCGACCCAGGTGCCAGGACGGTTGAGCCGTCTCGGCACGAACAAGCAGAAGACTCACGGACTCCTCATCGATTTCATCGACAGCTTTTCGAGCGACCTATTCGGCCGTTCGATGAGTCGTCTCAGGGTGTACAAGCAGCATGGCTGGAAGATCGAAAAAATCTCCTGACCAGGATAGCGACGGTCGGTATCGCGCCACCACGCCGGACATTGTCCAGCTTGCTGCCGAGATCCGGACGTCGTTCATCCAGTCCCGGAAGAACATCAACGAGAAGGCCTGTGGAGTATCCAAGGCCATGAACGAGGTGTTCATCAAGGCGGCGTTCATCTGTCGTGAGACCGGTGAGAGCCCCGAGGGATTCGTTCAAGCCCGGCTCGATGAGATGACCAGGACCGGAGTCCCGATCTACCCCCAGGCCCTGGTCTCGACCAAGGTCAACGAACATGTCCAAGCCGACGCGCCAAAACGCGCCGATGAAATCCTTGCCTACTACCTCTACCAATTCGATCTCTTTGATCAGCACATCAAAGTGTCGCCCGTCCACCTGGTGATCCAGGATCAAGCCCGACCCTACAGCCCACTCTTTCGCTGCTATGCGGCCATAAAGCACGAACTCCCCGCCGTCGTCGCTCACTACCGTGACGACGCCCGCCGCGAGCTCGCCTCACACCCCATAGCGACGCAACTTTTCGGATCGGTAATAGAAACTCTATGATACCAGTCGGTGATTTTTACATCTTGCTTGGCCAGATGCTGGTATCGCCCGCGATCCTCCGAGATGCACTCGAGAAGATTGAGCCGGCGTACTTCAACTATCCAACCATCAGCAAGGTTGAGAACGGCCTTCCGGCCGGGGTCAGGCACGCGCTCTTGTTCGACACGATCAGACGATTCTACGAGCAGCACAAACAAGTCCCAGATCGGCCGACGCTCGAATCACGGGCCGCCGAGGACTTGGAGCTGCACAAGGCTGGCGACGCATCGTTCCCGCTCACCAGCGCGGACGTCGCCGGAACCGTTGCCGCCCTCTTCTCCAAGATGGAGGCCATGGTGCCGGCCAGCCACCACATCGCCCGCAAGGTGATCGAAGAGATGTACCGCGTGTGCTTCTTCGATCCGAAGCGGACGCAATTGATCGATGAGGCAGGCAGGGATCCAGCCAGGGCCGCAAGCCTTGAGTCCGATCTCGTCACGCTGACCAACTCGAGCAAGATGAAGTCGAACAACCTCGGGATGAACAACGTCCTGTCGACCGAGACCAAGGGCGAAGCGGTGCGCCGCGTCGAGACCGGGATCGACTTTATCGATAACCTCTGCGGCAACGGCCGCGACCGCGGTCCAACGACCTGCTGTTCGTGCGCCCTCATCGGCGGACAGAACTCTGGTAAGTCGTCAATCGGGATCCAGATGATGGTCGCCCAGGCCATCAAAGGGAAGCACGCCATCATCGTCCTGACTGAAGCCCCTGGACGCAAAGGGCTATTCAACCGCAAGCTCGCCGCGTGCGCGACCGGGATCCCTTACCCGATCCTGGAACAGACCGGCGGCAATATCGAGGAAGGGTGCAAGCTCAGCGGTGTCAATCTCGATACCGCGATGGAAGCCTGGCGCCTCGTTGACCAGTTTGTCCACGTGATCGATCTTTTCGAAATCGGCGGCGGACCAGACCGCGCCGAAGAGATCATCAGCAACTACGTGACGGAAGGCATCCGGCCCGAGATCGTCTATATCGACTGGGCTGGTCCTCTGGCTGACTACATGATGAAAAACCAGAAACGTGACGGTCGCCGTTACGAGACGGCCAACCACGCCCTTCAGGCAATCGGGTCGTGGTCTGCCGCGGTCGCTGGTCGCTACCAGACGTTCGTCGTCGTTGCTCACCAGATGAATACCAAGGCGTACGCCAAAGGCGCATTCGCCAACAACGACATGTACTGCGCGATGGACTGTCATGCGTTCACGATGGACATGGGCTACTGCTTCGTGATCAACCAACGCGACAAGCACACTGGCCTCCAGCTGTTCACGATCGCCAAGGTTCGCGACGACGCTCCGAAGCCACCAGTCGTGGTGAAGCTCCGTGGCGACATTGTGAAGTTTGAACCCGCTCTCGGGTATGAACAGCGCGGCCGTCAGTTCAAGAAAACAGCTCCAGACAACAACGCGTTCCCCAAGGAACAGCAGAAACGCCAGTCAGGCGAGACGGAGGGCTAGATGACGAAACTACTGAATCCAGAACTCTATGACGCCCTGCGGAAGCGTTTCGGGCAAGTGAAGATCTCGAGCCAAGGCGTCCCCATGAAGTGGCACGTCAAGACCGACAACTTTGGGAAACGCTCGATCGAGATCGAACAGGGCGGCGAGCAGTACTATGTGTGCTGCCCGCTCTGTGGCGACACTGAGTTCCGGCTCTGGATCGGCCATTCGTGGCTTACGGTCCCGAGCAAGGAGTTCCCGCGCATCACCCATACCATTCGGTGCCAGCGCGGCCAAGGGTGCGAAGTTAGCAAGGAAGCGTTCTACCGTCAGTTCATCGACGCCATCGGGATACCGTTGGCCCCGCTGTTCTACCGGCCTGAACCAGAGGTTGAGCGCAAGCCGCCCAAAATGCCGATCGGCGTTGTGCCGCTGGACAGCCTTCCACCCGAACACCCGGCGAACCAGTTCCTGCTCAAGCAGTACAACGGCTTGACCTCTGCGTTTCTCTCGCAGCAGTACGGCGCCCTCTTCACCGACGTGTTCGACCCCGAGCAGCCGGCCGCTCAGAACCGCATCATCTTTCCGATCATGCAGGACGGCAAGTTCGCCGGCTGGCAGGGTCGCGCGATCGGTGAGTGCAAGAACAAGTACATCTTCAACGAAGACTTCCGAAAGTGTTTCTACAACGCTGATCGGGTCAACGAAGCCCAGATCCCCTTCGTCTGTGAGGGCATCACGAGTTCCATCTGCTGCGGACCGCGCGGTATCGCGCTGTTCGGCAAGGACCTGGACGACACCCGCTGCCAAGAGTTCGCTCGCCGGTGGCGCACCGGTGTCATCGTGCTCGACGCTGAGACCTCGATCCCGGATCCCCGGACAGGCCACGGCAACCGCATCTTCGCCCAAGAGCTCAAGAAGAAACTCGATCGCTACTGCCGGGTCCCAGTCTACGTACTGGTCTGGCCCGAGTGGATTCTCGACATCGCCCGCAAGAAGTTCGCCACTGGCGACAAGAGCCTCAGGGTCCCTGATGCTGCTGATGTCGGGATAGCCGGCATGCGTGAATTATTCAACCAGATCCCACCAACACACCGAGGTCTTGCATGACAACCATAGTTGCCCGCACGATCCCGGAAGGATCGATCCAGATCCCGCCGATCCACGACGCCTATCGCGTCGCCGAGTACGCGGGACTGTCTCCTGAATTGTTCGCGTTCGAAGTCGGGAACCGGGTCAACCCGCTTCCCGAGGTCAAATGCGGGAATCCGCTCCACCTGCCCGTCTGTCGTCCCGACACCGTGGACGGCAAAGGCTTTGGCTGGGATTCCTGCGACTACCTGTTCGTCCTGCCGTACCCGAGTTCCGAAGACATCGCGTACCAGACCTGTCTCATGTCCAAGGGCGGCGAAGTTCTTCGTCAGCAACTGGAAGAGCTGGGATTCGACATGACGCGCTGTCTCGTCACCCACGCGATCAGATTCGCGCTCCCGGATGGCGAGAAGAGCTTCAAGCAGCAGCACAAGTCATCCAATGCCCCCTACGTCTGCGCTGATGCCTTCGCGTGTCAGCCTAAGGCGATCATCACGTTTGGCGCCGACGCCCTCAAGGCGTTCTTCGGCAAGGATGAGAAGCTCGACAACTACCGCGGCTCCGTCCACGCCTGGCAGGGCATCCCGGTGATCCCGACGATCTCGCCGGCAGTGTTCACCGGCACCACCGGTGGCATCGACGTCTTCCGTTCCGAACTGTATCGTGCTCAACAGGTGGTCCAGAATGCCTGGAAGCCTCAAGAGGGCTGGCAGCCCGGATACCGTGTCGTCGAGAACCTGGAACAGCTGGAAGCCCTCGAGCGCGAGCTCGCGGAAGGCCAGTACCCGAGTCTCTGCATCGATACTGAATTCGGCAACGACAAGGCTCGCGAGGAGTTCAATTACCTGCTGACCTGGCAGGTCTGCTGGAAACCCGGCCATGCGGCGGTGCTCAAGCTCCGCGGCGAGAACGGGACCATTATCCACGCTGATAATGATCGTCTGAAGATCAACGAGTGTCTGGTCAGGATCATGACCCGGCCTGGCGTCAGGCTTTTCGGTCAACACCTCAGAATCGACGTTGAGATGCCGTCCCGCGAGGGAATCAACATTGATGAGATGCTGGCCAAAGGGTTCGACACCATGTTGGCGAACCACCTGATGTTCGGCAGCGAAGGCGACGAGTCGGAAGGCTTGGACCACTTGGTCCGCAAGTACTGTCCTGAGTTCGGCGCCTACTGGCGTCCGATCGAAGATTGGCTCGACAGCGGTGAGCTCACCGCGCCTGAAATCGCGGCGAACGAGGCTTCCAAGCTGGCGTTCGACGCCGGCGAAGCATTAGCCCAAAAGATCGTCGACGACGCCTACGAGGCGGAACTCACGTACTGGGCCTCCGCGAAAGAGACCGCCAAACAGGCGGAGCTCTCCAGTGGAGTCAAGCTCGAGAAGATCAAGAAGCCGAAGAAACAGAAGATCGAGAAGAACACCTGGATGCCGATCCAGCAGTCACGAGGCAATAGACTCCTCTATGGCTACCGTGACGTTCCTCACCGCCTTCTCCTCCTCTACGCCTGTCAGGACGTCGACGCCAACTTCCGCGCTGCGCTCAAGCTCATCGAAGAGATGAACAAGCCTGAGTACGCGCGGATCAAAGCGCTGTTCGAAAACATCGTGATGCCAACCTCCCTGCATCTGCTCGACGTCGAGCGCCAGGGTCTCAAGGTGGATACTGCACGGATCGCTTACCTGCGTTCCGTCTACAAGCCCGCCTACGAGAGCATCCTGGTTGAATTCCGGAAGGTTGCGAACTGGCCCGACTTCAATCCGAACTCGCGCGAGCAACGTGCTTCCTTCCTGTTCAGCAACGCGATCTACAAGGACAAGAAACCGGCGCCCCCAAACGCGTTCGTTCTCGACCTGTACCCGCTCTACAACTCGGACAAATATCCGAAGGAGTGGAGCCAGCTCGTCGAGGCTGATGAGAAGAAAGCCGAGGCGCGTCAGTCCAAAGAGAACGACTACCGGAACCAGCTGATGAACTCTCCCTCGACCAAGGTCGGGACCCTGGAGATGCTCTGTCACGCCAATCCGGAGATGCGTTCGCTCCTGCTGCTTAAGCAGCTGTCGGTCTTGGGTCAGTTCCTGAAAGCCTACCTGGTCGAAGTGCCCTTGAATGAGCACGGCGTACTCCAGGACGGCAACAGCGTCTGCCACAACATCTCCTGCAAGGACGGTCGCGTCCGCGGGCACCTGCACCAGACCAGCACGACTGGCCGGTACCGGATGAAGAAAGCGAACCTGCAGACCAATCCCAAGAAACAGGAAGACGCCGCACTCGCGGTGTTCCTGGAACGCAACAACTTCATTACCGAGGTCGTTGGCGAGAATGGGGTTGTCACCAAGCGGACCATGACGGTCGACGAATACAAAGACAGAACGGACGATACCCCGAAGTCCAAGTGTCCTGTCGACCAGAGGATCCCGAAGGAACTCCGGCTGAACATCCCGATGTTCAAGTCCTGTTACGTCCCCGAGGAAGGCTACGCCTTCATCGAGGTCGACTACAAGACGGCAGAGCTTTGCGTCGTGGCGTTCGCGTCCGGCGATAAGGTGATGACCGAGATCATCGAAGAAGGCCGCGATCTTCACTGCGAAGTGGCGATGCGTGCCTTCAACAAGACCGATATGGTCCTGGACCTCACCGTCATCCTGGCCAACCCCGACGCCAAGACGCGTCACAAGGCCTACAAGGAATGGGTCTCCAAGGTTAAGCATCTGTACATGGGACTCCGGACCGCGGCCAAGACCGTGATCTTCGGACTCATGTACGGACGCGGCGCGGCCGCCTTGGCTCGTGAGATCGGCAAAGTCTACGCCGCCATCACCCGCGAAGACTGTCAGCAGATCATCGATTCGTTCTCGACCGACTACGCGGTCGCCTGGGCTTGGATCCAGCGGAACATGGAGTCCGCCACCAAGCTGGGTTACGTCGAGACTCCGTTCGGGCGCCGTCGCTGGTTCCCGGGCGTGGAAACGATGGATGAACGCGGCCTCGCAGCTGTCCGGCGTGAAGCGGCCAACAGCCCCATCCAGGGCTGCGTCGCCGACATGCTGGCTGTCGCCGGCATAAACCTGGACCGTTTCCGCAAAACCGAGATTGGTCAGAAGATCGGCTGGCGCCTCTGCCTGCCGGTCCACGACGCTTTCATCATCGAGGTACCGATCCGGTACATCAAAGAGATGAAGCAGATCCTCCAGATCTGCTGCGTCGACCTCAACAAGATCCCAGGGACCGACAAGTCCATCAAGATCGACATCGAGGTCTTCCGCAAGCGCCTAGGCGAGCTGGATCAAGAAGGTCCGGCCGAGCTGAACAAAGCGGCTTGACTACCAGATAATCAGTGTACAAATATATGGCGGCCTCGTCAAAGAGGCCGCCTTCACCGATCACTACACGGCACTTAACGTCACTTCGACACTTCTAGGCCCCTTACCCAGTGATCATACGAAAGGACCACAATGGTCTATAACCCGAATGCGAACACGCGCTCAGACGAGCCGAAGCGCGATTACTACCAGGACCTCCTGGTGCCCAACTCCAAGTTGGTGATTGTCAAACCGAACACGAGCTCCCGCACCGTGATCCGAATCTATCCGGAATTCAAGGACGGCCAGCCGCTCCCGATGGTTGCCGGTCAGTTCACCCACGAGGATGGCAGCCAGGACTTCGACTTCAGCAACTTCTACAAGCGTCCCTGCGCCATCGCAGCTGGTTCGCTGTCGAAGGTGACGCTGTGGGCCGATCCTAAGCACAACGCCGACCCCAAGACCGATCCGGTCGACCTCATGGCCCTGACCGACTTCACCATGCCGTGGCGCGCTCTGTTCCCGGTCTGGAAGGGCAAATTCAACAAAGGCGAACTGAACGAAGAGGAATTGGCCCTGTTCAGCAAGCTGTCCGTCCGCGGTGAAAACTCTGGTGCCCCCATGAGTCAGATCCAGGACAACGTCATCGTCCAGTGTGCGGTTCTTGTCCTCAACGGTGAGACCTTGGCACAGCCGAAAACCGGCTGCGCGGTCTTGCTGTCGACGTCAGGGATCTCGGCACTCCGGAAAGCACTCCGGTCCGCGGCCCTCCAGGGCCGTGATCTCTACGACTTCGCCAACGGTGCGAAGCTGGAGATCTGTGGTGAGAAACTCGAACCAGGCGCGAAGGCCAAGTCCTTCCGCAATTTCGAAGTGAACATCCTGGAACCGTACGCGATCCCGGCTGGCAACTACTACGTGCCGATCGAGAACGAGCTGCGCGAGTACACCTACGATGAGCATATCCAGCTCATGGTGAAGTCGTTCGGTAGCCGCGTCGTTGCCAAGGTTCCGCAGTTCGCTGCGGCCATGGAACGTCTCGGCATCTCGACCACCGCACAACCGGCGGCCCAAGCGCCTGCGACTAAAACCGCAGCGCAATCGGCTCCCGCGACTGCACCGGCCACTGCACCGGCCACTGCACCGGCCACTGCTGGCTGGGGCGCTCCGGCTGCTGCGCCGGCGACCGCCGGTTGGGTTCCTCCGAAGGCTCAGGCCCCTGCGCCTGCAGCCCAAGGCGGCTTCCCGGCACCGGCACAGTCGTGGGCTCAGCCCGCGACGGTGGCTGTTGCTGAAGCGACTCCTGTGAGCAATCAGGCTCAGGCGCCTGCACCGGCGAAAGCCGAGCAGATTGCGGCTGAGTATGAGAAGGTGCTCAAGAATCCTCCCAAAGGCTAACCGTCAGGGCCGAGGGATTGGAGCGTAGCTGCTGCTAGGAAGACATGCTCATGGTCGTAGCTACGCTGTGGACCAGATAGGATCTGGATGGGGCACCCGAGCTATAACGGGTGCCCCATATCTTTATAAAACGCCGGTAAATATCGTAACAATAGATTTGACTATCGGCCATTTTCCACATGATGAACCACGATCGTTCGCGATCAGGAGACCCAATGGCTAAAGCGAAGAACACCAACAACGAAACTCCGAAAGGTGTTGCGGCCGAGTTCCTTGGCGCCCTCAATGAAGCGGCGACCTCGGGCGAAGCCTACCAGCTTGGCGACCATGCCGAGCACACGTGGGGGATCGAGATCCCGAGTCTCGCTTTCCAGTGGATGATCGGCGGCTCGTCGGTGTTCCCGTGCCAACGCTACCTCAGCGTCTCTGGCCCGCCCAAGTCGATGAAGTCGACCCTGATGATCGAGATTGGAACCTGGTTCGCCCAACAGGGTGGACTGTTCATCCCGATTGACAACGAATCAAAGACCAGCGCTTCCATGCTCGAAGCTATGACCTGGTGGAAGCTCAGTACGGATCAGCAGAAGATGCTGCTCTTCAAAGAGACCGCCTCCACCGAGGAATGGATGAAGATCACGACCGCAGCCATCCAGTTTGCGCGCGACAAGGTTGGTCTCGGCAAGAAGGGTGAACGCGTTCCCGTATTCCTCTCAATCGACTCGCTGACCGGTAAGGCCAGCGAAGCCGACCAGGAAACCGTTGAAGACGAAGGGTTCGCCGCGGCCCGCGGGTTCCCCGTCCGAGCCGGTCAGATCACCCGCTACCTCGAGACGATCCAGCTGACCGACACCTTGATGTCGATCGGATTCGTACGCCACCTCAAACAGTCGATAGATGGCGGAGCTCCCGGGATGCCGGCGCCCATGAAGGAACCAGGCGGCGCGGCCGCTGGCTTCAAGGCGAGTCTGAGTATCCGGGTCAAGAAAGGTCCGGGGGTCGCGTTCGCAACCCACCCGTCCATGCCACACGCCGACGCGTCTGTCGAGGGCTACACGCTCTGGATGGAATCCAACATGTCCTGCTTGGGCCCGGATCATCGTTCAATCGAGATCGACGTCCTGTGGCAGTACGTGAATCAGCCTGACGGCTCTTCGCGCCAGCTCATGAAATATGACTGGGGTGGAGCGCTGGGCAAGTTGCTGTGGTCGATGAAATACGACGACAAAAAGAAGCTCTACGAGGGCGACATCGAGCGCCTCAGTACCGCTTTACTCTTCACCCAGCCCAAGAGCAAACGCATCAAATGCGAGGCCCTGGGGCTTGACGAGGCCACGTTCGCTGAGTTCGGCAACGCCATCGAGGCGAACCCGGAGATCCGCGGAAAGGTCGCTCGCTTTCTGAACATACGCCAATATAACAACGTCCAGAATGTGGACATTAAGCCCATCGCGAAGAAGGATTGATCCAGAGATGGACGACGACTTCCGTGACCAGGTGTTCGGCGCCCTGTCCGGCGAGGACAAGCGCGACAACTTCGAACGCTCGACCCTCAAGCTCGTGCTTGGCCAGATCGGCTGGACGAAGGCGAGGATTGAGCGCGAGGCTGAAGACCTTGGTCCCGGGTTTTCCTGGGACTGGTTCAACGACCTCAACCTGACCGGACGAGCCAGGATTGGCTCGACCCGGGTGTTCCAGTTCAACTTCGACGATATCCTGTTCAAGCCCTCCCACCACCCGATCACGGAAGCGTTCCGTGAGTTCAAGGGCGACTCCGCCGATCCGTGCTGCCTGGTCTTCAAGGTCAGCGATCGCGGCCGCTGGGTCGCGACTAACCTCAAGACCGATGACGACACGTCGATCCGGGTCGTGGTTGACGGGGCCAAACTCCGTTTCAACCTTCTGCCCTTCCCCTCTTTCTTCTTCAACCGCTGGAGTCAAACCAATGGGTAAATCAAAAGCCACCGTCAAGACCGTCGATGCAGTGCCGGTCCCGTCCGCCGAAATGGACAACCTCTACCAGGACTACTTGGCCAAGGCCTTGAGTCTGAACAAAGAACTCGAGAAATCTCGTCTGATGTGGTACTGGAAGATGGGCGACCTGGTGATCAAGTTCACCGAGTCCCAGACCAACCACGAGCTCGGCTCGCGCACGCTAGACCACCTGGTCTCCGACCTGGCCAAGCAAGATTGCCCGATCGCGGTTGCGAAGTCGACCCTGTATTGCGCGCGTCAGATCCGCGAACACTACCAGCTCGGCAACCTGCCGGACATGGTTGAGCACGGCTTCCTGGTGTCGCATCTCAAGCTGATGATGCCCCAGGAACCCGAGATCGAAGCAGCGGTCGCCAAGAGGATGGTGAACCCAGATGGCTCGGTCGTCACGGTTCGCGAACTCAAGAACATCATCGATGAGACCAAGAAGGAAGCGATCGTCGCCGACGTCAACAAGTCGCTCGACAAGGTCCAGAAGGACCGCGAGGCCCCCAAGTCGGTGACGTACAGTTCAGCCGATGAAGAGGACAGCGAAGCGCTCAAGACCCCGGAGAAGGGCGAGCATCGTTCGTCCAAGGCCAAGGAATTCACCGTCAACCCCCTGAAGGCGTTCAAGACCTTCGACAAGCACGGGATCGCGCTCCTGGCCTGCCTGGGCGACGCCCTGTTGGCTGGCTACGAAGGAACCAAAGTTGGATTCGACTCCGACCGGGCCCAGAAGAATTTCAAGGACGGCCTCGAAGGCGCCCTCGGGACCGCCGAGCAGTTGCTCGAACCCCTGCAGAAATTCATCAAGGAACTCAAGTCGGTCCGCAAGGATGTCTAAACCGGCAACTGACGTCGAGCTTCCACCGCTCCCGAGGGTGAAGCTCAAAGCCGTCATCGAGCTGGCGACCGCCGTTGCGTTCGAACTGGATGCCTTCAAGGACGAGCTGGTCACTGACCGGCTCGTTCACGTTTTGGCAACCAGGACGCTCGGTCCGCTTGAAGTGGGCTGGAGCAGTGCGCTGACCAATCTGTCCAAGACCTTCGCCCAGTACGTGGGCCGCAAGCTCACCGTCGACCTGATCAAGACGTTGTCCTGGCAGATCGCTGCCCGGATGGACGAGCTCCAGTCCTCGCTGCTGGTGGCCTACACCAAGCCGGTGAAGCAGGAATGGATAGGGGTCGAGATCGCGAACGCCCAGCCCTCACTGTGGCGCGGCGATCAACGGGGCGTCCAGTTCACGTTCTTCGCGCTGTCCGGCCACCCAGCTGGCCACACCGTGGTGCGTAACTTCCCTGAGACCTGGTTGAACTGGTTCGCTTACCAGATCGCGTTCTCGCGGCGGATTATCTACTGTGGAGACGAGTGTAACGGGGATCCCCGGCACTTCATCGGGATGCGGATCTGGGGATACCTCCAGCCTGATCCTGAGTCCGACGAGATCTCGTTCGACCAGTGGCAGATCAATCCCCAGTTCAAGACCCACAATGTCAGGATCCTGAAGCTCAGGACCAGGTTCGACTTCGACCATAAAGACCGGAACACCGAGTCGGGGTCAGTCGAGTGTCCATTTGGCTACGATCATCCCTGCTGGGAATGCGATCGTGGACCGGCAGCCTGTCCGGCGTCGCGTCACCCACGGGTGTAAGGTAACGCTTCGTAACAATAGACTTGCTTACAGCAAGTATCGTGCCATAACTTCCGCATGTCCGAAGAGATCCCAGAGGTCATCCCGCATTCCATCGAGCCCGGAGCCTTGGCCCGCGCCCGCCAGATCACCAGTGATCCCGCGGATACTCCGGTCCACCACACCACGATCGACGCCGATCAGCGGTTCGAATCAGTGGTACCGGCGACCGGGCTCGACCCCGCGTACCAGTGGTTCTGTCTGGGCCTCGCATACTGTCTGATCAAGATCGATCGCAGCCTGTTCGAAGTCTTCCAGGCCGCCGGCAATCTCTCGATCCCGATCAAGACCCATCGGGCTGATCGTTCGATCATCGATATCCCGGCGTCCAACTACGAAGTGAATCCCTGGTCAGCCATGATCCAGGGCATCCCGCGCGAGCACGGCCGGAACTTCATCGACTTCATCGCGAGCTACAAGTTCGACCGCAAGGACACCGGGCACCAGTGGTGCTGCAATTTCCAAGAGCTGCGCTGCGCCGACCCGCTGGCATCCGAGGCCTCAAGGGCCGCGGTCAACATCTGGTTCGCACTGCCCCGCAACATGACCACCGGACGCCAGATCACGATCCTGCGCCCACCAGGTCTCCTTCTCGATCGTCCTGTCTTTGGCGTGACTCTTGACCAGTAAGAAACTCTTCGGCTTCCATAATCACCACATCGGCGAGCCAGCTCTCAAGGTCGGGACAGACAATGTTCCGGTCGTCATCCCGGAGCCCGAACCAGAGCAACCACCGGCCATGCTGTACGCGGTGTCGGTTCCGACCCGTGGCGGTCTCCCCCAGGTGTTCCAGTACGATAATAACGAAGACGGCCACCGCGAACTAGCCAACCTGGTTAGAGGCGAGACCGTCTTGGCTGTCATCGTTGGACACCGGGTCCCGATCGAGAAGAACTCGGTCGTCGAACTCGCGATTCAGGGCAATCCGGTTACCAACCGCATCACCCTGCCGGGCAAATAAGATGCGCCGGCGCCGCACAGGTTCGAAGACGAAAAAGAAGATGGTCCCCATCCTGTACGAGGCTCACGGGGTCACCGTGCGTCACGTCGATATGGCAGCCGATCGACTCCCTGGCGAAATCGCCCGGTTGCTCGCCGTCGCCACCGATGCGCTGCGCTTGCTGCGTCGGCTACCATCCCATCCGTTGCTCCTCCAAGCGAAATACAAGCTGGATAGGGCCTTGCTCAGTTCGGTCACCCCGGACACTATCGAGCAGCAGACACAAGAGATCGGGCGCCTGAACCTCGTGTTGAACGAGGCTCTGACGGTGCTGGATCGAATGCGCTCCACCTTTGAAGAGCTGGAAGCGGTGCGCTTCTGCCTCCGGTACGGCCAGACCTCGAAGAAGAGGGAAGCCGGCTGGAACTCATTCAAGCGAGACCGTGAAAGTGAATACATCGGAGACCCGGAAATCCCCATTGAGGATATATCCGACTACGACTAAAGGATTTTAATGACCACCATACGGCTAGAAGAGGGTCGACTCGTCATCGACTCCGAGGAAGGTCCCCTGACCTTGCCGGACGACATGAGCCCCGCATTCCTGCAGGCCATGTTTGAAATAGACGACCCAGACGAAGATACCCACATCGCAGCGATCCACCGACGCCTCAGCAACGAGGACAAGGATCGTTTTGAAGCTGCCTGCCGCGAGGCTGACGAACCATTCGTCACCCTGTGGTCCAAGGCCGCCATCGCGTGGGCCTCGGTTGGCTCACTGACAGGTCAATGGGACCTGACCGGCGTCAAGATCTGCTACCAGGTCCGAATCGATTCCTGGAATCTCAAGGACGCCCTCCTGACTGAATCAGGCATCTGGTACGTGACGGGCCCCCATGGGACCCTGACCCTGCCAGAGTTCGAAGCCAAGTACGGGAACCCGATCGAGAAGTCCCTCAAGGACTACGTCGATTTCCGCAAGCAGATATGCGACGGTCTCCTCAAGACCATCAACGGCGACATGATCTGGGTCGAGGTCCAACTCGAGCTCGCGGACGGCCGTCTCCTGATCGAGAAGCGTCGCGGCCCGGCCGATATACCGGTCCGTGGCTGGAACTTTGGCGCGAATGAAAAGTTCGTCGCCACCACTGACCCGGAAGCCCAATGATCCAACCCGTACAGAACCATGACTTCGCTGGCGTCTACATCGACATCGAGTCAGGTGGATTCAGCCCCAAGCAGAATCCGCTGCTCGAATACGGGTGGGGATTCTTGAACCAGGACTACACGATCGAGTCAGGCGACTCGATCTGCATCCTCCCCCAGGCCGGTAAGGTGATCGAACCCACGGCGGCCATGATCAACGGCTACTCCGAGGATCGCTGGGCTGAACGCGGCGCCATCGACATCGATGCCGCCCGGGCCCGGATCATCGAGCTGTTCGCCCCCTACGACTCCATCATCGCGTTTGCCCACAACGCCCCGTTCGACAAGAACTGGACCGAGGAGTACATCCCAGAGATCATGCCCAAGATCAGGGAATGGCAGTGCACCCAGAAGTGGCTGCGCCGCTACTGCAACGCCAACGGGATCCCGATCGAGAAGGGCACCCTGAAGCTGGAGAACGGCTGTAAATTGGCCGGGTACCGCCAGGTCGATCGCCACGGAGCCCTCGAGGACTGCTTCTCAGGGGCTGGATTAACCCGCTTCCTGGTGTCTTCTGGCGTCCCGTATCGTGACAATTGACTTGTTTACTTGGCCGGTAGCGTTACAAATTAGCTGCTTTACCACCAGTCAAGGAACCATAGATGAGCAAAGCAAGTAAGCCTGTCCCGGAATACGACTACGACGCCAAGGTGACCCGCGAGGGCAATCCGACCGTCGTGACCGTAACGGTCAAGGTCGCCGGCGCTGTTACGGCCGAGAAGGCCGTCCAACGCATCACTGGTCACAACTTGCGCGACGAGATCGCCAAGCGTGCCGGCGAGCTCGGAATCACGAACTCGGGCATCAGCACTGCTGGACCGTACCGCACGGTCTTCAAAGACCCGGAAGATCGTACGAGCGAACTGGTTGCGTATGAACGCGACTTCAAGTTCACCCGCGCAATCTGATCAGGACCCAGTTCTCGCTCTCTTGGCGAGAACTGGCCTCCTCGACCAGGTTGACGAGATGCGCGGGTTCCTGCTCCTCATGCAGGCGCCCAGCATCCCCGATACACACCACTGCGCGATCGCGCTGATCGGTGTCTTGATGATCAAGGCCGCGATACCGCGGTCTGCTGTCATCAAGACGGTTCAGGTGCTCGTCGGCTGGAGCCCTGACACGATCGAGTACGCGAGCGTCTTGGTCGCCGACGGAACCACCCTGGTGATCCTCGCCGGCAGTGGCGGCAACCACCGGTTCTTCCGGCTCCCGGGCCTCGAGGAACTCGATCCGCACGAGATCCCAGACCCGATCGTCAATACGGTTTTCAACTTAGACAAGGCCATGCGACTCTGCCAGGAGCAGTAGATGGTGAGCTCGACATGTCCGGTTTGTCAGAAGGCGCTCGAGGGCGACCTCGCCGCGCTGAGCAAGCATGTGGCCAAATGCAGTCGAGCGAAGACCAAGAAGAAATCCAAGTCCAAGGTGAAACCTGAGCGCGAACCTGAAACCAGGGCCCCGCTCGCACTTCCGGTCAGTTTCATGCTCACCCGTGAGCTCTCGTCCCAGAACACGAATCTCGGCCGTCACTGGACGGTAAAGAACCGCGAGAAGGGCGACTGGGTCGACCTGCTCCGTGGCCCCGTCATCCAGTACAAGCTCCACGCCCGGCAATACAGCTGGTCACGTTGGCGCATCGAGCGCCGCTACGCCAAGCCCTGCCGCTCTTATGATTACGCCAACCTGGTTGGCGGCTGCAAGCACCTGATCGATTCCCTGATTACCCTCGGGGTGATCGAGGACGACGCGGTCAAGAACCTCAAGGTCGATTACCAACAGGTCGAAGTCGAGCCGGCGGAAGTCGGCACCTTCCTCCTCCTCCTCGAAGCAACTCCCTAGGAAAACCATGGGCATTGTCGCCTACAAAGAAACAAAGTCTGAGCACTGGTGTCCGGCCTTCATCCTGTCGACGCCGAACTACACCTGCGGGACACAGCCGAAGCTCGTCAGGGTTACGTGCACGCTTAGGGATGATGGCAAAAGCCAGGTCTCGGTGTGGGGCGCCGATGACGTTGGGTACTGCCACTACAACATCAGGATGATGCACGACGCGAAAGAGCTCTTCAACGACTTGATGGAGCTCGAATCGATCGAACCCGCAGAACTCGAAAAACGAGGATTCAAACGCGAATGACTATCAGGCCACTCAGCTTCGAGAGCTTCCACGGCCAGAAGGCCGCCGTTGCTCAGTTGCAGGTGGCCGTCAGGGCCGCCAAGAAATTACAGAAGCCGTTCGGGCATTGTCTGCTCGTTGGCCCTCCTGGCGTAGGTAAGACCACGCTCGGCGCCGGCGTTGTCCCGACTGAACTCGGGTCACGAGTCGTGCAGGTCAACTGCAGCTCACTCGAGAAGCCCCAGGATCTCCTGCCTACGCTCTCCACGATGGGCGAGAACGACGTCCTGTTCCTCGACGAGATCCACGCGCTGCCGCGCCAGCTCTCCGAGAACCTCTACACGGTCATGGAAGATTCGTTCTTGACCATCGTGGTCGGCGAAGATTCGAACAAGCAGGTGATGAAGATCGACCTGCCCAAGTTCACGATCATCGGCGCCACGACCCGCGAAGGCTTAATACCGGAACCCATGCGTGATCGCTTCAAGCACCTGGTTAGGCTCGATCTCTACTCCGACGAGGAGATGGTCGAGGTTCTCGACTGGGTTGCCCAGCAGATGGAAATCGATTTCGAAACCAGGTTGGCCTGTCGCAAACTGATGCTCGCCTGTCACGGCACTGCCCGCCATGCGGTCAGGCTCGTCGACGCCTGCATCGAGACTCTCGCCGGTGATCCCGGATTCGATGGGGTCAGGGCGATAAACTCTCAGGTCGTGGAAGCGACCATGCGCCGTCTCGGCTACGGCCGCAACGGATTGACGAAACCGGAAGTCCAGCTGCTCAAGCGGCTCATCGATGCCCCTAACCAGACGGCGGGGCTCTCAACGCTCGCTGCCTGTCTCGACGAGGAAGTCGATACGGTCGAAGACGTCTATGAACCCTACCTGCTGCGCGCCGGCTATATCGAGCGCACCCCGCAGGGACGCCGCCTCACCGCGGCCGGACAGGTCGCGCTCGACCTAGCGGAGTGGCAATGATTCCACAAGACCTTGAAGCAGTGACCGCCGAGATCGCGAATGTGATCTTTCGGTCGATTGACCCGGCGGGCGACTATATCGTGATCAGAGACAAGTGTGCCGCGGCGTTCACCACCGCGCGACTCTTGGCCGGATTGCCGGCGAATATCGTTGGTCACCGCGACGACGCAAACGGCCGCCCGATCCGGGACTGCGGGATATACCGAGTCACCGATGCAGGGATAGGCCACAACGAAGTGGCAGTTGGGTGGGCAAGCCTCATCCACGGCGGAAACACTGGCACCGTCAAATCAGGCGGCGACATCACCCTAGACGAAGTCTGGGCCGCCGCGCTTGCGGAGGTCCTGGCGCGAGTCGAACCAACCGAGGAAGACCAATGAAACCCGAACCGTCTTACAACGTCATCCTGCCTGAGTCGGCTAGTCCCATCTATGCCTGGACGAAGGGCGTGGAACTTGAAGACGAGGCTCGGAAACAGCTGGAGCGGATAGCGGCCATGCCGTTTATCCACCATCACGTTGCGGTTATGCCTGATGTCCACGCGGGTATCGGCGCCACCGTTGGTTCCGTGATCCCGACCCTCGGGGCCATTATCCCGGCAGCAGTCGGGGTCGATATCGGGTGTGGAATGTGCGCGACCCGTACGTCCCTACTGGCCAAGGATCTTCCTGACAGCTTGCTCGCAGCCAGAACTGCGATCGAGAAGGCAGTCCCGCACGGGCGCACCGATAACGGCGGTCCAAATGATCGCGGTGCATTCGGGAATCCGTCGCTCCAGGCAGTCCAATTGTGGGGCGCCAATCTTGCTGACCGATACTCCATCATCACCCAGAAGCACGAGAAGCTCGGGCGCGGCAATGGCCTCAATCACATGGGTACCCTCGGTACTGGGAATCACTTCATCGAGGTCTGCCTCGATGAAGAGCAACGGGTCTGGGTTGTCCTGCATTCCGGGAGCCGTGGCGTTGGTAACCGGTTCGGTCAGTACTTCATCGAGCTGGCCAAGGAAGACATGCAGAAATGGTTCATCAATCTTCCTGACAAGGACCTCGCTTACCTGCCGGAAGGCACCGAACATTTCAAAGATTACGTCGAGGCCGTCCAGTGGGCCCAGGACTACGCGGCGCTCAACCGTCAGCTGATGCTCGCCAATACGTTGGACGCACTCGGCGGAGTTCTGCCGTCGTTCACGTTTGATGCTGAAGTGGTGAACTGTCACCACAACTACGTGTCCAAAGAGAACCATTACGGCAAGAACGTCTGGCTGACCCGCAAGGGCGCCGTTAGCGCCCGCGAGGGCGTGCTCGGCATCATCCCGGGTTCCATGGGAGCCCGTAGCTACATCGTGCGCGGAAAAGGTTCACGCGAGTCGCTCTGCTCATGCAGTCACGGCGCCGGCCGTCGCATGTCCCGTACAGAAGCGAAGCGTCGCTTTACTCTCGAGGACCATGCGCTGGCTACCCAGGGCGTGGAATGTCGCAAAGACGCCGACGTGATCGACGAGACCCCGATGGCCTACAAGGACATCGATGCCGTCATGGCAGCCCAGGCTGATCTGGTGGACGTTGTCCACACTCTGAAACAAGTTGTCTGCGTGAAAGGATAACAATGAGCTATCTCATCTGGGATACCGAGACCGATACTGCGTATGACCGCATCGCTCGGACCGAGCGTCCGACTCTTGCCGCTGGGGAAACTCCCCGCCAGGCAGCGGATCGCTTCCTGGATGAGTTGTGCAAACAGAAGAACGGGGACCGCGCCTGCTTCGTGCCGGCGCGTCTCCAGGTCCCGAACACGATTGGAATGCTCCTGGTGGATAACCAGATGCAGTACCAGCACCACAAGGTGATCGCGAACCGGACGTTCGACAACAAGCCTGACTACAAGGCCAACACCGAACAATTCTGGCAGCTCTACAATGAAGCGTTCGACAATTTCGGGGCGCCGTCCCTGGTCGACTTCAATGGGCTTCACTTCGACTGTCCCCTGATGGAAGTCGCTGGCCTCGAGTACGGGTGCAACATGTCCCGCTGGCTCGCCTTCAACACGAAGTCCTGGGAAGATCCCCGGGGATCGTTCGCCCACCAGCGCCACATCGATCTGTTCGCCTTCCTGTCGACCCGCGCGCAAGTCGGGGGATCCCTGAGCTACTGGAGCCGTCTGATCGGTCTCCCGGGGAAACTCGACACCGATGGTTCCATGGTTCAGTCCCTTCTCGCCACGCCGGACGGTCACAACCAGGTGGCCGACTACTGCATGTGCGACGTGCTCAACACGTACGGGCTCCTGTTCCACATCCTGCGCAGCATGAACGAATTGCCGACGAGCTTTCAAGGCAGTCCCGCGTTCGAGGATACCATGCGCCGAATCGCTGCGGGCCGCGGCCCGGAGCTTCAGAAATTCATCGAGTTCTACGAAGCACCATTCTGAGAAAGGACTGTCATGCGTAAGCTCTACCAAGCCTCTCAGCTCCTCGCCGATGCGGTCACCAAGGTTGTGGGCTGCGAGAAGTTCAAGATCCCGACCTTTGACGATGTCGGACACGAATGGGTCACGCTCCCTGCTGGCTCCAAGATGATGGTCTTCCAGCTCGACGACGAGAGCGATGAGATCGTGATCAAACACGTTCCCTACAGCGGGAACAAGATCGATATCGCGTCGTACGAGCGCGACTCCAACCGGTTGGCTCTGGCGATCAAGAATCTTGAGGCCGAGCGTGGAGATTAACGCAGCCATGATCGAGGCGGTCCAGGTCGCGGCTCCCCCGCCCCCTGTCCCGCTTCCGCCAGGTCCGGCGCCGGCCGAGAGGAAAAAGAAGCAGCACCGGCCGGAGACGCTCCGGGTCTACTACTGCGGCGGTCTCCAGATCGCTTCCTTGATGCGGTACCACGACACCAATGGGGGCAGCCTCATTTCTCTGAAGTGGCCAGAAGGCTCGCTGCCGGTCCCCAGTATCGAAGCCGGGGACGCCCTGTTGATGGAACGACTCAAGAGCGTTCCGCGGCCGACTCCCGAGGGCGTTCCCGATACCAAGCCCGCGGGTTTTCGCGTCTACTTCCACGTCGAACCAGGGGTGGTTGTCGCCCCAATCCCAGAGGAACAAGACCATGAACATGATTAGCTTTCTCATCGCGATTGGGCTCTGCTTCCTCCTCGAGCTCGTGATCCCGTACCCGCTCGGGCTCGGGACCGATCTCATCATCGGCGCCGGCGTCGTACTCGCTATCCAGGCCACCGCCTACTACACGAAGTACCGCACCATACGTGAGCTCGAGAACACCCTGTCCAACTGGGTGAACGCCGAGAAGAAACGGATCCAGGAATCCAATGGAACAAAAGACAATTGAGTTCGAAGATCAAGTCGACGAAGACGAGATCGACGACGAAGAGGACGACGAGCCCGACGAGATCGAGCACTTCATCCTCGACGAATCCAACTGCTGGCGATTCTTGCGCCAGATGACCGTCGAGAACGGATGGGAGGGCTCAACGATCGATAGCCTCGAGTCCAGTTACGACTTCCACGGATATGACACCATGACGCTCGACGTCGACGGTGATACCTGGAGGATGGTTCTCTTCAGCATACGCAACCGAACCGACTCCGACCCCGATGTGGAATCGCAGCTCAACGAGTACGCGGCCCAGCACATGGCCGAGAACGAAGACTGCTATGTCCAGAGCTGGCTCCAGCAGGAGACCGGGCTCGAGATCGAGTCGACCAGACACCTGAGCTTGAGCGGGGACTTCCAGAACCTGTTTGAGGAATGGTGCAAAGACAATGTCGGCGACTGGCAGGAAGAAATCTGCTGTGGCGAAGAAGGCCATACCGGCGAAGTCACGGTTGGTGACAACAAGGTCTACTACGCCTACTGGCGCGAGTAACCGTTCAAACGATACAATAGGGTTGTCTGGCGGGCCTGCGGGTCCTGGATAGCCCTCTAGCTTCGAGACCCTCACTGAGCGTCTCACCCGCCTCCGCGGGCTGCTTCTGAAATCGAGACAATAGATTTGACTCG
>ERZ1292625.597-Hain-H41-01um-R1-597-length-52047-cov-20_pt1 | contig 52047 bp, 78 predicted proteins | sample MGYA00564400_ERZ1292625 | MGnify/ENA primary metagenome ERZ1292625 (study PRJEB36523, sample SAMEA6512639) | groundwater metagenome | collected 2019-01-08 | study: AquaDiva: Metagenomics assemblies of 32 groundwater samples | reverse complement strand
TCTCTTGAACTTTTTCATTTATTCCACGCATCCTCTCCACTGACTTGTTTAATGTAAATTTTGTTTGACTCTGGAATACGAGTCATTCTTTCTATCCAGATCTTATTGAGTATCTTTGACTTAAATTTGTGAGCAGTAACTTTGTCGATGAAATCTTGAATCAAGTCACGAAAGACTTCTGGAGTTGTATCCCAGAGTGGATTATTACGAAGTAATGGATCTTTGTATTTATAGAGAGTATAAATACAAGCATAACGTACAAGCTCGGGATTGACAAGAACTTTAGTAAAGTCACAATGAAAGAATTTCTCTAAGACTTTACCGTGTTCTGGATGTTGGTTTGCTTTATTAGGATCAATACGAACACCCAATGCTTCTTTGAGCATTTTGATACAATCGTCACGTGTCTTATTAAGTACACTAGAATCGAGTGACTCGACAACTGTTTTTGTGTCAGACTCGGGAAATCCACTCCGAAAGATGAGAGTAGCATAACCATACACTGGCGATGAAAGATCACCATTCTTGAGGAGATCATTGAGTTCCTGAAATTTCATAGTAAGTATTCCTTTTCCTAATTGTAAAGTCTTTGGTGAAGTTCTTTTTCAAGTTCTTCGTAAGGAAGCTCGAAGATGTCGAGTGGAATATGAACATGAATCGTATCGTCGAATTCAAGTGGAAGTATTGTCATACAAAGACACTTTGTAAGTGTCAATACGTGGAGTGTACGTGGAAGTTTGCTCCAATCAAACTTTTTGGTTTCTTCTGTAGTCAAGGGATCACCAACAATAATTGTGTGAGTCTCCGTGACAAAATTCAAATACCAAAATTTTGAACTAACCATTTGTCGTAACCTTCCTGTCATTGTTTTATTTTCATACTTTAATTTTAATTGACATTTTAAAAATTAAAAGATCGACATTATGTCATTCCAGTCTTGATATTAGACCTAATAAAATCCTCCACATCATTAAGAACAGTGACAGAAGACTCTCAACAATGTGAGTGACACTCTTATCGATGTGACTAACGAAGATGTCACCTGATACTGCTTCTTTCTAGTTGACTGTATCAGGAAACTCGACACGACGAAAGTCACTCTTCGATGTGACTCCAAAAGTCACCAGTTCACTCATAAAAAAAGAAACGACAACCCCTCTCGGAGTTGCCGTTATCTTTTCAAGTAGACTGGAGTCTACTTCTTGATGACAGGAGCCAGCTTGTTGCCGGAAGTAGCAGCAGCGACAGCTTCGTCGATTTGCTTCTGGACATCGGAGTTCTTGGTGTAGTTCGCTGCCAACCAGTCAGCGATCGTCATGTTGTACCGGAGGAAGACTTCCGAGAAGTAGACAGCAGAGATCTGCTTGCCATCTTCGAACGGATGGGGCATCTTTTCAGCCTTCAGAGCAGCCTGGATGGCCAGCTTTTCAGCATCACCAGCGTTGCCAGTGGGCGAAGATTCCTTCATGGCAGTCAGGCGAGCAGCGGCAGCAACACGATCGGCACGGGAAAGGGAAGTAACGTTAGTCATTGTGAAATAGTCTCCTTAAAGACAGTGTTAATATTTGAACCTTAAAAAGTGTCATTTATTTTTTTATTTAAAAAATAAATTAATTTTTTAATTTTCATATATAAATTATAATTTCAATTTTTTAATTTAAAAGAGTGTCCTTTTCCATGATACTATAATGACACCCATTATTTCCTGATACGGATCGTTACTACGCTAGCAACTTCATACCTTGACAATCACACTAACTAGAACACACAACACTCGCAAAAGACTGCCAAAGGACACCTGATACCGAGTTCACGAAGTGTGTGTATCAGGTCAGAAACAATAGCTGCATCAGATTGCTAGCGTCAGTTGACTGTATCAGGAAAAGCTGTCAGGAATTACCCTGACAGCTAGTATTGAAAGTAGGACCGTAGTAAGACTAATACCTCACCTGATGATAATGTTGACCGTCAATTTTACCTTTCATAAAGAGATGCTGACGATGTGCACGAAAACGAGAACCGCTATACCATTGTTGACAATGATTGCACTTGATCTTGAGTTCTCGTTGCTGTTGTGAGCGATGAATGATCACTGAAACCACGAGAAAGATGATTCCAGTAATTGCAAATAACCAAAGAGAATTAGTCTGACGAATTGCAATCATCGAGACTCCCAAAGTAACAAGACCGATAATCTGAGTGTGACGTTTCATAGATACACTCCTTTTAATAAACTCAATGAAGTCCACCCTGTGTAGAGTGGACTCGATGAACCTACTAGTAAGAGACTCTACACTAACCTTTCTTGATGACAGGAGGAGCACTGACAGTCTTCGACTCGAGCTCAGAGATCCGAGCATTCAGACGAGCAACTTCAGCATTGTGTACAGACTTCTTGATCCAGTTAGCTTCCAACCAGTCAGCGATAGTGTGACCATAGTTGATGAACAACTCAGAGAAGTAGACTGCTTTGACAGTCTTACCGGAGACGTAAGGATGTTCCATCGTGACTTTCTTGAGCTCATCCCTTTCCAGTTCTTTGTTGACATCCTTGTTCCCAGAAGACACAGCTTCCTTAGCTTGAGTCAGTTGAAGAGCAAGACGAACACGATCAATATTAGACATTGTAATCACCATTCCTATTGTTGTTGTTATTTTTTATGAAAATTAAATTTGTTTTTTTTAATTTTCATATATATATTGTATTTTCAAATGACAAAATTAATAGAATAAACCCTGATACTGCCATTGGTGTTGTACCTGATACCGAAATGCTGGGTATCAGGAGAAGGGATAGCGGTATCAGGTTGCTAGCATTAGTGTGGGTATCAGGAGTATGAAAGAATAGTTATTTAACGTATATACTGACTTATTTATACAGTAATTTACTGTCATTTATTTTATCTATCACTTATTACATTGATACTTCTAATTAGACAAATAAAAGTGATAATATTGTTAATTGTTAAAATATAATTAAATACATTATTATTTCACATTTAACAAAATAAAATGAAAAATATATTTGAGATTATTCATAGGCATGTATTAATGTGCTTTAATGTGCATGGTGGGATGCAGCGGTCGGAGGTCTGCGCTACGAGCGCACTATTTTTTAAAAACCAGTATGACAAGACACTGAAGGAGCGGTGTCCCACAAGCGCCATATTTTTAAATATTTCATCATACAGACAACAATTAACACACCTGGAGCGTCGCGGCATGAGCGCATTAATTTTTAAAAACCAGTATGACAACTGTAGCTTGTCATACATCGAAGAGTATGATGCAACATTAGAGGAGGTCTAGATGAACAGTGACGACATAAGTAAAATAATAGAACGTTTTAGTTCTTTTAGTTCTAGTGACTCGTTAATGTCACATTACTTTTATTAAAGAACAACATAGTATGCTCAAACTTCCTTGGTCGCTTGTTACATAGAATTCTAATTACGCGTGAGAATTCCAACATATTAAGTAGTCACTTTCTCAAAATGTCTCACCTTGGTTACAGTATGAGACTCGATTTTTGGAAAAATTATTTAACGTTTAAAACGAAAGACTATCCCAATAATTTCTTTTTTGAGAAATCACATGAGTATCCATTTTCCGAAGACGAGTACTTAACACCACTTGGAATAGGTTACGATGATGGTCTCAATGAATACACATTTATTTTTCATCGTTGTAACCCTAAGGAGACAGAGAGCTCTTGTATACATCAATCGCACTCTGGTATGTTAGAGAGAACAAAAAACGAGTTACTACGATTCAAGATAGGTCGTGTAAATCGACAGAGGATGGTAATAGATGTCATTGAATAAGTTAGCAAACCTTACACTTACTAAAGAACAAAAAGAGTTCTTCGAAAAAATGTATCCTTCCAATTGGTTACAAAACGGAGTTCCCTTAGGTCATTTAAATCAGATAGTATTAGGTACTAGACAAAGTGGAAAAACCTCGATGATGACTACTTACTTCGAGAACCATTTTAAGACAAGCGAGAAGTTAAGTAATCAATACCTAGGTCGTGTATTTTTAAATGGTAGTATTATTAAGTGACTATGTAGCTCGCTTCACAACTCCAATAAACGATTTTCCTCTCAAACTATACAAAGAGAGTTTAGGTTTCTCAAAGTAGTACTAGAGCGTCAATTAGTATTTTCACTACAGTCATTATGTGAGCAAATAGAGCATTATGGTGGAACTCTAAACATTTCTCAGTCTAGTGAACTAGTTAATAAGAGTGACTCTAGATATTTTCAATCTCTATACACCTTATATTTCTTCAACTATAAAACTTCACCATTACGTTTTAGGTTCTTTTTAAAGTCTTATTCTTTAAGTAGTAACATAGTATTTTTTACCAAAGAGTTAGAGAGCGAAGACTTCGAGCTTGTATTAACTTTTTATCCAAGAGTAGGTAAAGGACTTTATGAATAATTATTTAGACAATAAAATTATGAGTTCTTACGAGCAGTTAAAGCATTTACTAGACATAAGAAAGCGTGAGAAATTACGTCATCGTTACTTTTACTGTTTAATGAGTCACTACAATAGGTACCTAAATAAAAACTACAATAATACTTTACCTATTTGGATGTGGTCACGTTTATGTTACATAGAATGGACTTTTAAGTCGTCGTCAGAGACTTTTAACTCGAGTAACAATTTAACTTTAACTGGTAAAAGTGGTGGCTTGCAATTTTACAATCTTTTAAAGCGTCATTTTTCTTATATTTCTTTTTCTAATATAAGTCGTAAGAGTTCTGTAAATATTGAAAAAGTATTACGTCAGACAAAAATTGTCGCAATGAAGTCTTTTATTTTGTTAAACAGAGACGAAAAGATACAAACTTATCACAGGTATCATTTAACGATATTAGCTGACAATAACAAACTAGCATTAGAGCTTTATTGATATGAATAATTTTGCAACAAAACAGTATGTCGATAGAATATCAGGTCTTTACTATTTTGACACCTTAGACGAGAGACTTTTTTCTAGTTTCCATTACTATAAGTATTGGTTAAGAAACAATAGACCAATACCAGTTTGGTTATGGAAACACTTATTAAGAGTCGAGTGTATATTTCGAAGTGACATATTTTTTAAGAAATTACATCAGAGTTTCGGTGTCATAAACATCGATGGTGACAATACAAAAGATCGTATCGTAAGACTCGTAAATTCTTGTTACCAAATTGGTGAAAGACCAATGGACTACGTAAAAGCATTTTTAGAGTTATCGAGGACTTGTAAGGTAACTCGTGTATTTTACATCAGTAGTAAATTATGTTATATGGATGTTGAAGTTAATTTTCCCAAAGACGAATGTTTTTTGTTTGAGCAAGGCTTTGAGAATGAGGTAATGAAATATGATCACAAGCAGACGATATATTTCATTTTAAAATGAACAAACATCTTTTAAGACACTATTTAAGTATAATTATCAACCAAAGTCACGTACAAACTAGGAGTCAAGAATTTTATGTACGTAGGTTAGATCCGTGGATATGGAGACGTCTAAGTTATTTAAATTACGTTTTTTCGAGTGCTTGTTTTTATCGTTTGATAGATAAGTCATTTGAACAGTATTCTTTGGCAGGTACTTGTTCACAGAATGGGAACTACTACAAGAAAGGTGTCGATTTATTTGTATTATGTAAGCGATCAACTGAAGTAAAAATACTCAGTTTTCGTGGGAGGAAAGGTGACTATGTAATGGAAATAGAAATTGTGAACGATGATCGAGTTCGTAGTATGTATGAGAAGCACACAGTCACTTTGTTATGTTAGACAATGAACGTTTAAGAGACTACATACATTTATTTTTTAAACGTAAAAAAGAACACGATATTGCAGTGTTACCTCTTTGGATTTGGACACGTATTGCTAGTTTAGAAATGGCTTTTTTCAGTGAAACGTTTATGACGTTAATCAAGGAGAACTTTCTACAGTATAGGTTGTTAAGTGATCCAAAGAAGTATTGTGAGTACGATCGTGACTTAAGTGTACTATGTCAAAGAAATAAAACCTTACGTATCGTTGATTTTTCTAGAGACGAGGTAGCAATAAATCTTTTTACTATGAAAATACAAATTCTCGTTGACAAAAAGGGACGTTCCTCGTTTTTGTATTACGATATACATTTAACAATATGAATAGCTATAGGTGTGATCTTTACACTTCTTATTTTCTAGTTAGTGGTCGGATTGATCATTGGGTATTAAGACATTTTGAAATTATTAAGTCCGAGTTTGTTTTTGATAGATTGTTAGATGCTTTAGAGCGTTCAAAGTTGAAAGTACGTTTTAGACATGACCCACTCGAAAATAGACACAAAGTAGTATGTCTTTCTCGAATTCCACCAGTATTCTATCGTAAGGAATATCGGACATATGATATTTTAGAGTCTGGTACCTTATCTAGACTTTTACAAATAGAGATTGAGTTTAAAGATTGGTCTACTTTGTGATGTTAAAAACAACCTCTGGCAGAAACTACTACTTAAACGAATTCAATAAAAAGCACTATATGTACAAGATTCTTTTAAGTCGTGGTTTTCATTATTTAATGTACTTATATTTGCTAAATACACCAATTTTTCTAAAGTATGGTATTGGTCGTTTAAAAATAATTAGGTATTTAAGACATATTTTTAAACTAAGTATAAAGTGTAAAAGTCAAGTGCCACTTGCTGTCTTTTTAAGTAAGAAACATAATGCTATTCAGTGTGAGTTATTGACTGACAATGATTTTACGAGTATTGGTTGTTATATTACAAAGTACGAGTATGACCATAATGTAATCGTACTTACGTTCGAGCAAATAGAGTTAGTAGGATCAACAGGAAATAATTATCGTAAATTTCATGCTACTTATAGATTTAAGTTGCGTGACGATCTAGTAGGATGTGCTAGTTCATGATACACAATCCCAAGTTAAATCGTTACATGTCATATTTTTGGCAACGTCATCCATACAAACAATGGATACTTAAGAGATTCTGTTACTTGGAATTTACTATTGAGTCCAGTGTATTTCTAGAACGTTTAAAGAGTACTTATAGTCATATAATTTGTACCACCGCTGAAAAAGGAATTTTTGGTCTCGAGGAGTTATTTGGTACTAACAATCTTGTTAAAGTAGTTGATGTAGAGATAACTGGAAAACGTGATACCACAATACTAGAACTTGAACTTAGATTTCATTCACTTCTATCGGATAAGCAGTCACATACTTTTATCTTAAACGATTTTGGAAAATTTTAATGGAACTACGTAGACTTAACTTAAAGAATGAAGCCATTGATTACAGTTGTAAGATTTATAAAGACTTTCACTTTCTAAGTGGATTACGTAATAGAGACAATCGTTTTTGTATGCGTTATCTTGAGCATTTAAGAGAAACAGGTTTAAGTTTTAATTTAGCACGTTTTCTTTATAGATTAGAAAAACACGGTAATTTAGTAAAACTTTACAAGCTAGATGGTGACACGTGGTATTTACGCAATTACAATGGTAAAGATACAGAACAACTTGACATTGGTCGTATTGTAACTTTAGATTGGTTAAGTAGTTACTCCTATAGTAACGATAATCATCAACGCTTGCTATACCTACGTTTTAGACATTTTCACAGTCATCTATTTGAGGAAACAATAACATACACCATAAATGTAGGTACGAAGTATGAGTTCACATGAGTATAGGTAATAGACGTGAATATCCACAATGGTTAAAGGAACAAGGTAACTCACTACAATCGGATCGCTTATGGTATCTAAGACATGTTTACTTGCGTGGTAGTATTGGTAAACTTATAGCAAGTGATTTAAGTAACCATAATTTTAAAAGTACCCAACAATACTCCTTGAAAATGTTACGTTTGTTAAGTACTTGTCAATTAGAACTACAAATACAATATTGGTTACGTCCATTTCATGACTTAGGATATACCTATCAGGACAATCGAATTTTTATAGAATATGGTTTACTTGCTAAGATTTCTGAATTTGGTTTTAACAAAAACTATGGAAATATATTGAGGATACAATTTGAATGTGTCAAAACCAAACGTACTTTCGATTTTGTTATTAAGACATGAGTAAGCGTTCAATGGAAAGTGAAATGTTACTTGAAATCTATGTAAGTCATTTTCTTAAACATGGACGTATAGATCATTGGGTACTTACAAGACTTCAATCAGTTGGCTTTATCTTTACGTTAGAGCGTTTAACTAAGGCACTTGATCGAAGTAAAGTAACTCATGAGTTTAGTGAAATTGTCAAAACCAAAGACAACATACTTAAACTTAAAGTGATGATCAAAAGAGCTCCTCGTACTTGGCGACATGAGAGAGGTAGTTATGTTGTTTATGATATTCTATTACCTTACGATAGTAATGTTGGTATAGAGTTAAAAGTCGTTATTCTTATTTGGTCTAGTTACCGATGATCATTACAACCAATAGCAAGGAAAGAGCAGTAATTGACAAGAATGGTAATTTTCTCGTACATAGTAGTAATTTAAGAGACTCTTATCTACGTCGTCTCCTTATACACAAAGGCTTTTATCGCCGTTTAAAACAAGACTTTCAAACACGTACTCTCTCAAGTACTACCACTGAATATGTTTTTACCGATCACATATTTGAAAATCTTGTTAAAAGTAAGTGTCAAATGTATGTAACTGATTTTATTGAAATGTGTGAAAGTCATGGTCAGTTTACACCTGCTTTTGTTGATTACGACTTTAATTTAGGCTTGTTAAATATGCGTGTAAGTACTATGACTTCATATATACCACATTTTGACTCGTATTTGTCTCATAAAAATCGTTACGTATTTGAATTTGAGGTTTTAACGTTTGAGAACTTAGAACCATTGGTACATACGTTTGGAGTTAAGTTGTATCATGAGTAATGTTATTGGTCGTTTTAAGCGTAAGCAATATTACTACAAAATACTAAGGTATTCGTCTTTTACTCGTCACTTAGCTACAAATGGTGACTCTCATTTTCTAAAAATCTTAGATAGAGTATGTGACTATCAATTATTTTTTCAGTTAAAAGATTGGATATATTTATTGAGTCGACACCCTAATATGGAGATTAAAGCGAAGACTTATGGTGACGAGCTTTTTGAGTATTTCTCTATTTACTCATATGAGTACGAAGCTTATTGTTACATTAAATTTTGGCTTCTAGAGAGTAATAGACGTAAACAATTGCAAGGTAAAGAAGTTGACATAGATAAAGATTGTTTACCTATGCGCTTTGAAATAGTTTATGAGTGTCAATCAAAGTAATTATTTAAGACAAAGATTTTATCATAATGGTATTATTAGACAAATTGTCAATGTTTTAAACATACCACAATATAAAAATAGAAATTTAATTTGGGATGACAGGATCGTACAACATTTGTTTATTTCTCTAATTAAAGGTAGACAAAGTTTTTTTCTAGATTATTCTTTTCTTGACCCTTTGAGAAGACAAGGTATTGTTTGTACTTTACAAGACAATAATTCTTCCTTTTTTAAAGTTGACCAAGTTATTTTAAAAAGTTTTGAATATAGATATGAAAATTCCTACCGTTATTATTTTCTGGTATTTGAACAATACTTAAAAAATACTTTTACTTATGAGATTAAGTGTAAAAGCTTAGCCTTTACACATTTTGAGGATGAATCTTGGAATGTATAATTCTATGAACAATAGTCTTATGTCACGTGATCGTTACTTTTGGATGATTACCAAAAGAAAAGGTTTCTATCGGCTTTTAAAAAATGGTAGTCATTGTGGTATTCGGATACTTGAATATCTATGTAATTCCGATATTATTTATTATTTAGATAACTTCCTAAGTAAATGTGAAAATGTTGGTTTAAAGTGGAATTACTATATACACGGAAAAAAACAAACACATAGCAAGGAATTCTTTAAATGGAAAGGACCAGTTAAAGTAAAACAAACGATAATTTGTCCATTAAATTATCGACTTGTATTTATCGATACTTTAAGTTTAGGTATACGTTATGATATTGAGATTTACGTATGAATAGAGATACCTATCTTGCGAAACTAATTTTCCATAGAGGTGGATTTTACCGTAAGTTTTCTAAGGAATTACAAGATACTAGACCACCTAAGTTTAGTGAAGGTATTTTAAAACGTTGGCAACATAGTGGACTTGGCTTTAACCTTTTTGCTATTTTAAGAAAATGTCGACAAAATGAAATCTACTGTAAATGGAATCAAACCAATAAATTAGTACTCGAGCCAAGAGAAGACGTTCTGGTATATTTAAAGGAATTCTACGTAACAACAAGTCAGAATCAATATATTTTTTACCTTACTTTTGCTAGTCATGCTCCCTATCGTGAATACCCTTATAAAATGTACCATGTAGAACTGTATAATATTACTAGCTTTAAATATTATTAGAAGGTACGTATGTCAGAAATCTATCAATATCCAGTTAACTCTTTATTTGGTATTGTTCCAGTTAAAATGGATATTGAAGTAATACCAGCCGATATACCACGTCAAATGACACTTGGTTGGGCTATGTATGAGAGTATTGGCGTTGGAATGGTCAATAACCAAGCAATCTCAGGTTTAAATATGAGGAACTTAACACCACTTCAGAAGCTTGCTTATGCCTTGCTACATGCTGGTAAACTAAGTGGTTGGATGTTAAAACGTTTATACAAAAGTGGACTTGGTTTCCAGGCTAATAAACTATTTAAAGCATTTGTCAGGAGCGGTTATCCGATTTCAATAGACTTAGATACCTTAGAAAAGTGGCACCTAGAAAGTGTAACTTTGAGTGAATTAAAACAAGATACTCCAGAGTTTGACGGTCATACTACTCAATACTCTTTAACTATTAAGCACTACAATAAAGAAGACGAACTTACTTTTAGAATTCACCTATGAATAAGAGTACTCCAGTTTGGGACATAGATATGGAACCAAGAACTTATATTGAGGAGTTCTTTAAGCGTTTGTATGTTCCTTATTTCTTATGGAAACGTATTTTGAATGCAAAAGATACGTTCTTTTTTAGTGGTAATTTTTTAAATGAATTACTCTATGATAACGATCATTTTACCTTTATTCGTGGTTACAATAGATTTGAATCTAGACATACTTTTAATTTAGTTAAAGCTAAATGTCATATTACGATAGTAGAATTAGAATTTCAAGACACACAAACTGGTATAGTTTACGATATAGACATTCAGTATAGTAGGATCTATGGTAGATAGAGAACATTTTCGTGAATATGTAGAACACATTATTACTAGCGGTCGTCTAGAACCTTGGTCTTTAGATAGAATTAGCTCTAGTACTATTTTCTTTAGGTTTAGTAGACTTCTTGCTGCTTTAAGAGAGAGTAATCTTAAATTCAAGTTTAATTGGATACTAGATGATTTAACTGAGGAACAGAACATAAAAGACTGGCATTCACAAATTGTTACTATTAGTACTCAAACTAAACTCTATCGTAGTGAGATAAACTTTAACTTGGTGCAAACTACTTATGTCATCAAGAATAGACAAGATGATTTCTTTCTTTTAGAGGTTCAAAGTCGTGAGTACTAATAATCCGCATATATATGGATTTGATGCAGCCAACGACGAAATAGTCAAGGCTATTACTGATAAGTATAACCGCCTAGATACTTTAGTCTTACTCGAAAAATATCTTCGTACATTCCATCGAAACTTCCGGTGGTTACAAAAACACAAAAGTAAAGTCAAGAATTATCATTTACCTATTTGGGTAATTAAACGCTACTGTCAGCTTTGTCACTATAAGTCAGATTGGTATTCGTCTTTTAGTTGGATTGATGAATTACTACAATTAACTAAAAACTATGAACTACTAAATCAAGAGTCAAAAGAGACACTTGAATATCAAGATGTTTATCGTTTTTTACAAGTACAAGGATTAGGCACTGAAACTGAAACTGGAACTCGAAACTACTACTATGGTCTTGTTTTACAAGGTTTAAAAACTGGATGTATCGTGAGAATTCGCTTTCAGTGAGAACTACAAAGCAGATTTTAACTTTCTATAAATATGCTGACTTCTATCTTGAAAAAAATAGATATTGTCCACTATGGTTACTTTCACGACTAAAATCTATAAACTACACCACTCGTGCTTGTGTATTTAAAGAATCATTTCACAATTCCTTTGTTTTTGATACCTTACATAAGGACGACGAACATACTTTGTTAAGTGATCTTCCATTTCCACAACAAAATGGATTAATTATGAATCTCATTAGTCTTGAAAACTACACTCCTAAATTCGGACCTAATAGTTTAATCGAGTGTGTAGATACACCTGGTGTATCTGGTAATTGGACTCCACTTTACGAAAAAGACTTTATACGAGTAACATTTAGATCTAATACTCCAGTGCTAGTAAATAATGAAATAGAGTATATTTATTATAAGATACGAATATATGAAGAGAAATTGCGAAAAACGTGATAGGTCTTACAGCAACACCCTATAGACAACAATATTTACTTCATAGATATATGACATATTTTCGAAGTAATAACTCTACCTTAATAGCTCGTAATTGGGATTGGATCTTACCTCGTCTTATTAAGAGTGAAGTAATACTAGACCTTAAAGAAATTGTTGACTTTCTATCAGCTACTTATGAACAATCCTATCAATATGTTCCAAATAGTTGTACGGGTTATCGAAAGGAAATTATAGAACCCTCCGAAATTACAACAACCTTTCTAATGAAAGATGTTTTTGGTACGATTACTGATTTTCAAACATACTCCAATGTCAAAGAACAATGGAGAACAATTCAATATACACAAGAACATATTTACTCTTTTAGTCTACAAAGTCCAAGATTTGGTTGGACTTTTAGTTTGTATTTTAATGTATGAGTGATAGTGACTTTTATCTTTCAAAATATATGTACGCATTTGAAAATAGAAATTGGTGTCTTTATAACTCAAAAACAGATATACCACATGCTAATCATTATTGGATCCTTAGTCGACTTGCTGAAGTAACTCTATTCTTCGATTTAAACGTATTCTTAAGTCGACTTGCTAACTACAAAATTCTTAACTTAGAGAGCTTATCGCTAGACGCTAAGTGTTATATCGCGTGTCGAGTATTTAGTTATGATAGAGACAAACAAATTTTAGTCCTAAAGACAAGCTATAGTTCTCCTACTATACGTGAAATAGTAGTTAAAATTCTATGTTAGATCGCAATATCACTTTAAGAGGATATATCAGTAGATTTCATACACGTAAAGAACCTTTTCCACTATGGATATGGTCTCGTATGTGTTACGTTGACACAGTATGGAGCTTTAATTGGATTCTTAGATATCTAAGAAGAAATTTTTCTTGGTACTTAATTAGTTTAAAGAGAGATGGAAATTCTGATTTAGTAGAAAATTCTGTTGGTGAATACTGGTGCTATAATCCAAGAAAAAATCCAGATGTTTGGTGTGCTGATACGAATTGTCGAATCTTGTCAGCAACCTTCAATAGTGATCACAACAATACGTTTGACATTGTTGTTGAAATCTATACTTACAAAGAAAACCAAGACGATGGACTCGAAATATATGGTGTTTCTCATCAATTAGTTTTTGTGTGTAGTTTATATGCTCATAACTCGTGAAAATATAAAAATAAATACCTATGTTGAAGAACATTTTACTAGGAGAATATTCCCAGAGCACCTATGGAAGCTTTTGAAGTTTGGTCGTTTGACTTTTACTGGTATCTACATTAAAGAAACTTTTAGAGGTAATCGTTATTTTCATATTAATAGAATGGTTACAAGCTATCATTTTGGTGGTAATAGTAAGAAAGAATATCTTCCGGACAATAACGATAATTGGATGAGGTGTGAATTTAGGTTAAAATCTTACTTTAATCACTTACAATTTGCTAAAGACAATCATCTTATAGCAGAGGAAGAAAATATACGTCCAAACTTCTCTTTGGTATTTGAATGTTGTAATGACTCTTGGATTAATTTAGAGATTGATATTAATTATGATTGAATTCGAGTTTGAGTTTGACCAGAGAATTAAGAGTGCAGCTAGAAGGTTAAGATTATATAAGTACTACCTTAAGAGACTTTCTTACTACCGAAAGAACTTAAAACCTTTTCCTGCTTGGGTAATAAGACTACGTACAAGTTTTGAGTTAACTATTGCTATTGAAGAAATAATCGATATTGTTGATACTTACTCGTTTTTTACTTTAACTTCCGAGAAGTATACCATTCATGAGTTAAAGACAGAATATTTAACTCCACGAGATCTAGTAAAAATACCAAATACTGATCCACATGACTCGGATTGGTATTTATGGTATATAGAACTACAAAACAAGAACGAAAAAGTGTGTTTTAGTTTTTATGTTGAGTAGACTATGAGAAGATATTACTATACTAGTGTTCATCGTCATAATAATTTGCTTTTGACTAAATACTCTGATTATTTTTGTATAAGAAACTACTTTCCTTATTGGTTCTGGAAACGTGTAGAGAACAATGTTTCGTTTAGTTGGACTGAACTAAAGACGATGATTCTTGAAAATAAATACATGGGAATCTGTCATGATAATGGTTTCTTCAACCAAGAAACAGCTGGTCAATTTATTATTCGAGTAGAGAATATCTGGTATGTCACCCATAAAGTAGATATAGGTATTTATAGATTTCCCAAGCGAAACGAAAGAGAAGCACAGTTTCGTCTAGTTTATTTTGATGGTGAAAAGGATATTTGGAGATAGATTTTGTAGAAAATGTAGTGTGTTAAAATAATTATATGAATAATTCTAGGAAAACTATAGCAAGAGTCGGAATTACACTTCCACAACCATTACAGTGGATTGAAATGAGTCTTACTCGTAAAATTGGTTATATTTCAATTTATTGTAAGCGTCAATGGTTACGAGGTATTTTTACTTTACCACTATGGATTCGACTTGCTAATAACAAGCAAAATAGACTTTGTTTAACCAAAGAACAAGTTCTTAGAATTTTTGAACAAGAGACAAGTTATATCCAATATTTACCTCTTGATAGATCTGAACTAGAAAAATGGTTAGACTCTACTCATGAGAAAATTATTATTGAATCAGTAGCTTTAGCAAAACTAACCAAAAGTTGGACTAGTGTAGACATTACTTTTCTTGAGGATGCTGACTATGAACAAGGTGATAATATCCATAAACTTAAAGTAGAATGTTATCATGGCTAAGACATCATACAGGTATCTTCAGAGACTACTTAGATCTAGTAAGTATAGAAGAGAAATTCCAGAGTGGTTACTTTATCGCCTTAAAAAACTTCAGACGAACTTTAATTATTATTACTTTTCAGAGTACTTATCCGTCTGTACTGTGAAGTTAAAAGGTCAAACTCTAACACCTAGCGAGTTAGTTGGTGAAGATAATGCAGTTTTTCTAGAACTTACTGACTATGCCTTAATGGGTTATAGAGCTTATGAGTGTCGTTGGAAGATGTATAAGGGACCTCGTAAAGCGGATGCTAGTTGTAGTACTCCAATTTATTTCTCCTCATTCTATGGTGATTGTCTACCAATATATGGAACAGAGGAATATTGGGAATGAGTAGAATTCCTATCTTTGAATTTGATTCTTTTCCCTCAATACCAATCTCTAGCTTAAAAGAAAGACGCTTTTATGTAACATTTACAGAAACTCGCATTGAACAAGCCTTTAACTCAAGACTTGCTATAAGTCGTTGTAATCAATGGATGTTAAAGTTATTAGAAGATAATAGAACTAGAAAGCAACTTAAAATAAGACATAGTTCATTACTCCAATATTGTAAGAGAACAAACCACGAGAAGGGTCTCAAATTACTAACTAATCATCAAGGTGGTGATCTTAGGGTAGAGAGTGTAACTCACAATAATCTAAGATTTTGTTTGCTCAAAATCAAGTTTAAACCAAATACTTGGAGTAACTGTACGGACAAAGAATATTATATGGATATAATTCTTGCAAAGCTTTGTCTTTAGGTATGTATTATAAACTTATGCTCACACAAAAGAAAGAAAAACATCTTTACTATCGTTTCAGATTAGATCTTGGTTTAAAGTATTCAAGTATATACTACTTATTGGATCGTTTAATGAGTGTTCATATTACCAATAATGATCTTGAGATACTTAAAAAGCGTGGTATTATTCACGTTAAAAACCATAGTTCGCAGACAATAATTCACAATATTGAAAATCAAACATACTATGTAGGAATTGATTACAGTAAAAAAGATCCCATAAGATGGTGGATTCAAGAGTACAGTAGAACAAACAACTATGGTAGAGGTGAACTTATAGACCTACAATTTTGTAGTAACTATGGTGAAATTATCGATGCTGTAGTTAATTTACCTTTAGCCTGGACACCTAATATTAATCTAGGTATAGGTGCTAATTTTTGTACTAAAGCAATCGTTATAAGCACAATATGAATCTAATATTTAATGATCCCAAAGAAGAAACAGAAGCACTTATTGCACTTTGTGAATCCTTAATGAAGCAATATCAAGAATCTTTTAATGTTGAAGAGACACTAGAAAGAACTAACTGGTATGGAATCGATGTTACTTTTGCAAAAGCACAACCCAATATTCTAGCAATCTATAAATTTAAAGGACGAAGATATTCTTTCATACTTGATCCCAGCGAATATACTAGATTATACCCAAAACTCAATCAACTAAAGTCCAAATGTCAGGAATTAAGTTTACTCAGTGATAACGATAGAAAATCCTATAATAAAAGTAAAATCGAGGTAAAGAATGAGACACTTACGGATTCTGAATTTCAACGACTTTTTGAGAACTCTTAGATTTAACTTCGACAAACTTGGTTATATTTTCTATCATGACAATGGTGAAGGTAAACTAGTAGTAGTATTTTCTATTCAAAATACCATTGGTGAGTTTACTTTTGAATTTGCTAGTGGTGATTTTGATTTTGATACCGAGCTTAGACGTTTAAAGTCTAATGTAGGACATTCTAAGGGAAAAGCTCGCTCTCAAGGTATTGTTAGTCAAGCACTTCTCATTGAAGCTTTTCCAGTACGTACTAAAGGTTAAACATAGAAAAATTATGGACGAAAGAGTAGCACTATCAATCGGTATTAACAAAGTTCTCTATGATAGTCTTGAGGTTCTCGCTAAACTTCACAACACCACTGTCGAAGAAATTATAGCAAGTGCTCTCTTTGATTATGTTGAAAAAAGTGCTAGATCACTCGACTTCATTCAAAACATGATTAAGCGATAAGTCTTCCTCTACTTCCTTTATCCAGTTTCTAACTAATGGATGTGGATCTAATTTTAGTTCTTCTACTATTTCAAAATTACCTACCTCAAGCGCTAATTCACCGATAAATGCTCGAATTAATTCTTCACTATCATCTTTCAAAAACCAAACCAACTCATAACAATTATTCTCGAGACTTAATTGTATGCTATTAAAACGATCTCTTACAACTGGAGAAAGTGAAAGAAGTTTTATGACTTCATAAGTTTTCTCCATTTACTATTTACAAAATATGAATAGAATTATTTTCAGTGCTACAACTGACACGATATTTACCCCAGCTTTTCAATTAAATCCTAAGAAGTGGCTACATTATTTTAAAACTTTACTAGATAGAGAAGACTTAGAGAAGCTAGACTGGAGTACGTTGGTTGAAAGAATTTACGATGCTTATCGTAGTGTTAAGAGTGTAGTACAACAAGATCTCTATATTTGGTCTAATCCTGTTCCACGACTCGATAAGTCTCAGTATTTGAGACGATTATTAACCGATAGCCGTTTAGACCAAGACTTATTAACCCTCTTAACCAAAGCAAAAAAAGATTATCAGGATTATCGTGTTCAAATACGACAAATAGGTGAAAACTCTAAAAATCGTAATCAACCGATTGAAGAGCGTCGACAGCAAGCAATTGAAATTAATCAAAAACTTGAAAACATAAGACGTGTTTTCAAAGATAAAAAATTAAGTCACTTATCTATTTTAAAAGAAAAAATTCAACGCTTCGACTCACTTATTCAACAAATTCCGGACGAGGATTTAAATATAAATCACGAGGAATTTAAAGACAAATTCGACTTAATGGATGCTCACCATGATTACACACAAGCTCGTACTCTAAGTCGAATTATCCCAGTAAAATAGTACAAAGTTATTTTTTACTGGAATTTGCATCCGTATAATATATGCGTTAGTCTTATATATTAGGAGCAAAGAAAAATGTCTGGTGAAGTTCTTAAACAAGCTGCTCATGTTATCGCAGATAAACTTATTAATGGTGATAGCGTAAAGCTTCCAGGAATTGGTACTTTTAAGCTTGCACGTAAAGAAGAGCATCCTGCTCGAAATCCACGTACAGGTGAAACTATCAACGTTCCAGCACATACCACAGTTAAGTTTCAGACTAGCGATAGTTTGAAGCAACTTGTTCGTAATGTGGAAATTGGTGACTAAGTTTCTAATCTAATACTCTATCAACCTCGTGTATAATGCCAAACACGAGGTTGATTACCGTATGACACTTCTTATTCCCTTCAGTGAAGACTCACAAACTCAATATCTCACTTCCTCCATTAATCCTAATTGTAAGTGGATTGAAAAGGAATCCTTTCTTGGTACTTTTTTGATCGTAAAAACTCAATCTAATCCAGTTTTTCACATCAAGGGAATAATGTTCGAGAATGAATCTTATTCTTGTCAAATAGTTGATAGTGACATTGAAAAAGCCTTGGTAAACATTACCAAGGGTACAATTGGTGGTATCTGGAATTTTAAAAATGTAGATAGGTATTTCTCTCTTACACTGGTGGAAAGTAGACCACCAATGGAATTACATTACAAACACTACGTAAGTCTCTATCGCTTACTCTATCAACAAGAACTTATAAATTATCTCACACATATGAAACATCATCCAAACGATACTGTAATTAAAGAAAAGTATCAACAATTACAAAAAACGATTACAAGTGATCTAAAATCTAAATCTTTACCCATAGAAATCAAGGGAATCCTGATGAAGGAAATCTTGAAAGCTGTATAATATCTATACACCAAAACTAAGGAAGTGTATATGGGAACAATCAGTATTAATCAGGAAAACGTTGGTGAAGGAACATGGAGTCCTGGATCATCAGAAGCTGTACAACCAGAAGTAGAGTTTTCTCCTGAAGAAGTAATAGTAGTAGATCCTCAAATTGCTTTAAAGAAATTAGAAGCTGAAAAACTTAAAGCTCTAAGAAAAGCACTTGACGAAATCAACAAGAGCAAGACAATTAAAGGTCAAACTAACTTCTATCCAGAATTTCAATTTGAACCACTAAAACGAATTAAACTTCCCTTTATTCAAGTAAATCACGCACTCGGTGGTGGTATTCCTCTAGGTCGTGTAATTGAAATCTATGGTTTCGAGTCTAGTGGAAAGTCATTATTTTGTGCTCGTACAGTAGCAGAATTCCAGAAAGCTGGTTTACGTTGTTGTTGGATGGATATGGAAAGATGTCTAGATCCAAAGTTTTATGCTGACTTTGGTGTGAATTTAGACGATCTCATAATCGGAACTCCTGAGACTGCTGAAGATTGCTTTAATACAATGGATATCCTCATCAACAGTGGTGCTGTTGATTTGATCATTGTTGATAGTGTTGCTGCTATGATTACAAAAGAACAAAAAGCAAAAACAGCAGAGGAGAAAACAATGGCTTCTCTTGCTCGTATTATGTCTGGAGAAATTCCAAAGCTTCTCGATCCGTGTGACGAGAACAATTGTACTATTATTTTCATTAATCAAGTTCGTGACAATGTAGGTGTTATGTATGGAGACTCCGAAGTAACACCTGGAGGTCGTGCTCTTAGGTTTTATGCTAGTATTCGTATGGAATTAAAACGAAAGTCTGCTTCAGTAGTGCTTGATTCTAACGGAAAAGATCCAGTAGGTCATGGTGTTAATATTCGAGTAATTAAAAATAAAACAGCACCACCCGGACGGAAGGGTGAGTTTATGATCTATTATGATGGTCGTGAAATTACTTTAAAAGACACGTTAGAGGAAGCTTTTGATGTCGCTGTAAATACTGGTTTAATTTCTCGTCCTACAGTTCAAACCTATCTTTATGAGTCTGGTGGTTTCAGTGTTTCTGGAAGTAGAAACAAGTTCATAGAAAAATTACTTGAAGATGAATTAATGAGAAACTTGTTTGTTGGTGAATTGACTGCTGCTTAAAAGATGTTTAAACTCCTACCTTGTATAATAATAAGGTAGGAGTTTTCTATGTCATTACTTTCATTCTATGAAGAAACTTTAAAACTACAAAGTCACAATACCTTTCAAACATTTCTCTCTAATAGAAATGTAGATAGTTGCTATGAGTTTTTAGGTTTGAGTACACCACAACTCCTGAAGAAATTTGAAAAAGATCAAGAATGCTTAGAAAGTGGTGTTATTTATGAAAGTGGATACTCCTTACTTAAAAATCGAATTATTTTTCCGATAGTTGACTCTTATGGTGAATTATTAGCAATCTGTGGACGAGGTATAGATAACGAAGAACCAAAATATTTTAATACAATTTACGATAAAAAATTTCACTTATTTGGTCTACATCAATGTAAGAAAAAGATTTTAACTCATAACTATGTAATCATAGTTGAAGGCTATATGGATTGGCTACGATTACATATGCATAATTTACCAGTAGTAGCCTTACTCAGTACTTCTCTTTCTTCTCATCAATACTCCTTACTCCTTCGCTATACAGATAGGATTCTCCTATGTCTTGATAATGACAAAGCTGGTATTAAAGCAAGTCAAAAGATTGTAGCAGAATTTTCTTGCGACAACGGTATATTACTTGAGAATATCACCTTACATACTCACAAAGATCCTGATGAGTTTGTACAAAATGAAGGTATTCTTGAGTTTTATGAGTTGTTTCCTATTTTACTAGGGTGAAGGAGTTCTGTTTTTGCATGAAAGGAGTTGTATTGATGACCAATCGAATTCTATGTAAAATTTGTGATAGATCTTATGAGCGTTTAGATATGCATCTAAAGGAAAAACACAACACAGATTTGGGATATTATCTAAAAGAATTTTATATTACAAAAGACGAAATCCCTGGTGCTCATTACGATCTTAAAGACGTTAGACGAAATATCTGTTTAAAGTGCAATAAAAAAGTCATCTGGTTACAAGATCACATTATTCAAGAACACAAAATGAGTTTTCTTGACTACCTAAAAGAATATCTTCTCGACTATAAATCTTTCCTTTCTACCGCTAAAAATAAAATCTACAAACATCATCTCCTTAAAGTATGGGATTGTTTTGGATTTTATAGTACACGTGTAGACAAAATGGTAAATTCACTTGCTTATAAAAAAAGCTTAAATGATACTATCAAGGAAGAATTACACGGAAAAGCCTTGGAGATGTTTCATCGTTTCCACTTTGAATACGATCCGGAATTTAAAACAGTAAATCCAGACTTTCTTAAAGGAAAAACTCCGGACTACTACGAAAAGTATATGTTCATGAAGTTAAGACGTCAACTATGGTATTTTGTTCAGAAATACTATATTGATATTAAACGTGAAACTTGCATGGGTGGAAGTGCTGATTTAGAGTTTTATAACTCTTACATGATAAGTGACGAAGAAGCGGTTTCTACCAACGAGTTATGGGATATAATTCGTCAACGATTAAAAACAAAACAAGTAGTAGTATTAGATTTATTTTTACAAGGTTTTTCACAAAAAGAAATTAGTGAAAAACTCTCACTAACTCAATCTTGGGTATCTTCAATTAAAACAAGTATACTTGAAGTTATACAAGGAATTATTGACGAGGATTCAGATTTCGAAGACGCATTAAGAGATTACTATCATGACTTAACAGAAGGTGCTAAGAGGTAATCTCTAACTTTTTGTCTAAAATACCCCTATTAAAATACCAGATAGGGGTATTTTTATGAGTAGATTAGATCATATTTTAGACGAAATCTATGGTGTGGACCAAGAAGAATTGATTGATAATTTCATCAATATAGGAATTAAAGTTTGTGAAGTCTCTCACGAGTGCGAGATAGATGTTCGCTATAATGCTGATAGACTTCCTAAGGATCCTTATGCTAACTATCTTGTTGCTCAATTACAAGGTTTTAGAATTAAGCTTGCCTCCATTGAAAGAACGATAAGTAGTAGTGAAGAAGTTGGTGAACCTATGTATCGTCAAAAAGATTTAAGTGGTTTAAAACTTAGAGTTCAAAATCTAATTATGAGTATTTCTACTACTTTCAAAGAATTTGGAGTAGAGTAGTGAGTTTAACACGAATAGCTAATTACTCTAATTGGGATGATCAAGAACTATATGGGGACTTAAAAAGTTTTTATCACGATCTACTTTTTCAAGTTCAACGTAGACCACAGGAATGTATAGATTTTTTGTTTGGTGCTCTTGAACATCACAGTTTAGCTACTCCAATACTCAAAAATAGAATTCCTGAAATATTAGATACTCTACAAAAGATTTTAGACATTGATATAACAGCTTATCTTAGAAATGGACCCTTGGATTCACTTTCTAAAATACTATATCGTATTCGAATGCAATTAAACAATATGCGTTATATCCTAACACGTGGAATTAGAGATTTAACGAATATTGATTATAAGAATTACTTTCAAGAACCAAAAATCGTAAGACTCAACTCCTATGTTCAAGAGTTAAAGAACTTAGAGTACCAGTCTTTTGAGTTAGAAGGAAGAACCCGTGATATCTCGAATCCTAGCATTTGATAACGATTACGAATTAAAAGAAATTCTACGTGATATCGAATTTCACATTCAAAGACCACCAATGGAAGCAATAGAATTTGTACTAGAGTCTTGGAAACAATCTGGTTTTAGTAGAGGAGAAAATGATACTTGGTTTCCAAGAGCTTGGAGTATGTTCGGAGAAGTTCCAGAATTAATTAATAGAGTCTTGAATTCTGGACAAGATACTAACACTTTAAGAAGTCTTCCAAAGATAGAGTTTAAAAATAGAGACGATGTCCTTCTTAAGAGAGTTGATAGTCATATTAGTGCTGTAATTACTAGTTTAAGTTTGGTAGCAGATCAAGCTACCTTTGATGACAAAAATAAACATTTAAAAAAAGATCCTAGATTTCAAAGAGTAAAAAGCTTTGAACACGAATTAACTTCTCTTAGAAATAAGATCAGACAACTATGGAGAGATATAGAAAGTAGTTGGAGTCATTAACAAAAAACTTAAAACTGATAATTTTGAGTTCTGTATAATTTATACATGAAACCTAATATACAACTCATAAATATCTTTGATGTCCCCTACGATAATGCTATTGCCACAGCTCGTACTTGTTATAGTTCTAAAGGGATAGTAACTCCTCAACAAACTAGTGAAAAAACTGAATTACGTGATCGAATTGGTGAAGGAACCTATGGTGCTGGCCACCACACAGTTTATACTCATTGCTCGGTACAATTTGCAATTTCCGATATTTCACGCTTTGCTATCTGGTCTTTTCTCCATGAGTCACCCAATCATAATTCCGAACAACAATCGTTTAGATATTGTGAAGTTAAACCCTCCAGTGTATATATTCCTAAGTTCAAGAATCAAAAGTCTACTGAACTATATTTAAAGCACGTTGAGTATCTTCATAATGTTTACAAAGAACTTATCACGAGACTAATTCCAGAAGTTCATGTACATTATTTTGATCGTTTTAAGGGTAGACTTAAAAATCAAGATAAGTACAAAGGTGCTGTTAAAAAGCTTGCACAAGAAATTGCACGCTACGTTTTACCTTTATCTACTCTAACATCACTCTACCATACAATTCCACTTATTACCCTAATTCGTTATCAGCAAACTGTGAAATTTAATGAATGTAGTCAAGAGCTTATTGAAATAATAGAAGAAATGGTAAGATTAGTTTGTGAAAGAGATCCAAACCTAGAAAGATTATTCCAAGAGACTCCACAATTTCCAGACTTTGAACCTAATTTAGGACCAATTACTTCCTCAGTTGAACTTGTTAACCATATGAACACTGAGTTATTAGGTAAGGTAGATCTTGAGTTATTTGCTAGTACTGTAAATTGTCATAATCATTTACCTAATAATAAACACTTAAATCATATTCTCTTTACTTTTGACAAATGTACGTCACATGTTTGTGATAGTCAAGCACAACGTCATCGTACAGTTAGTCGAGAAACAACTCCACTTAGAGATAGTTTTTTTACTAATTTCCCTTACTACGAAACACCAAAATTAATTAAACAATCTTGCGAGAAAATACAAGAACTCTATACTGAAGCAATGGAATCTAGTTATAGACTAATTATTGAACTCTTAGATTCTGGTGAAGACAAAGAAGATGTTTTATATTTGTCACCAAACTCTGTAAAAACGAGAGTACGAGAGACAACTAATCTTGCTAATTTAATTCACAAGCACAAAATGCGTCTTTGTTATAATGCACTAGAAGAGTTTTGGTATACAACAACTCTTGAAAAACAATTGATTGGTCATATAGATCAGAAAATCGGAAACTTACTCCAACCACCTTGTGTATTTAGGAAGTGGAGTAAAACTACTCCTTATTGTCCAGAGAAAGACAGGTATTGTGGAGTTCCTGTGTGGAACTTAGAACTAGATCAATATGAAAGAGTTATCTAGTCACAATGCTCAAGTAAGTCTTCTAATTGGTTATACTTTGGAACATAAAGATTCAAATAGATTAATACGTCTTTACATTGTCTATTGAATAATTGATGTAAGTCTTTATGTTTCTTTAATTCTTTAAGAGTACTAACAAATTTACTCTTCTCAACCTCAAGAGAATCTGAGTTTGTCTTTTTTAAGTGTTGTAAGAACTCAAGATATTTTTTTAGTTCTTTTTTTCGTGGTAACTTAGTGACAAAAGAACTAAACTCAATAATCTCCACACCTTTTTTCTTTTTAGTTATCATGTGTCTAATTTTGTGAAGTAATTTTCGATAGTAGATTAAAAGAAGACAGATTTCTTCTAGATTCTCATACTCACTACCATTCCAATTCTGTAAAAAATGCGACTCTATTTCTTGAAGTAGATCAGTGATAGTAGATTGAGTAACGTTATTTAGTTCTTGTAGTTGTCTGTGTTCCATGCAACAAGTATACTCCCCTCAAGACTAAGAAATGCTTGACTTTCCTATTATTTAAATAGAGAACGAGGTATCGTATGAAAACCTATTCTGGTTTTGTAAATTTACAAGACGTTAATCTTTCCTCACTCGAACTTAAAACTCGAGGTTTTAAGACTGAGATTGACGAAGAAACTCTTACTATTTTTGCAAATGAACCAACTGTTGTATATATAGAACCTAACCAGCTTTTTACTTTAACCGATCACGGTGGTGGTGTTGTTGAAAGCTATGAAAATGATCAGAATGGAAGTTATAGCCAATATTGGGTAGCAGATAAATTACCCGATAATAGAGTAGCACTTGTTGAACAAGAAACTACTCAACTAGAACCAGAAATTACTCAAATCATAGCAAGTAATCTTTGGAATACAACTCCCATTCGTCTTGCTGGACTAGATGTCGAAGCTTTTGTAAGACATTGTGATTTAGCAGACTTAGAAATTGCACAGAAAAATGGAAATTACTACATCGTAAATCCTATTAACGAAAAGCAACTACAACAAGATTTAATTAATCAGAATCTTGACGTTATTTTATTAAGAGATTGGAGCTAGACAAATGTCTCAACAGATTCCTGAGTGGATGATGCAGCTTGCAGAAATTGGTAAACAAGAACTCGAAAAGAAGCGACTTGCTGAACAAAATCAACTTCCACACTCAGAAGTAAATCCTGATCCTCTGTGGAAAGAAAAACAAGTTCAGCGTCAAGAGCTTACTCACCATATCAAAAAAGCTTCGTTTAACGCTAGTATTAGTGCTATTCAAGCAAATGCTTTTAGGGTATTGTCTTCTACAATGCGTGGAATGAATTATAAGGTAGAAGGAACTGATCTTGGACAGGAGGCTTTTTTAGTACGTGCGTTTCTCTATACTCCTGATAAAAGGCATCATATTCCAGCTACTTTTGCTTTTACTTGGAACAGTCAAAAAGAAGTAGCCTTAAATCCAATTTTCTCGTCTAATGAACGAGTTTATCCTTTAAATGCCTCTGGCTTTCAAATGGCATTTAGAGAAAGCAAAGAGAATCCTCATACTACAAAGATGGTTTCTCGTGCACAAATTGCTGATAAACTTCAGGATTATAATCCCGAGACGTTGGATGCTAGTATTCGTGATATGGTAACTGAAGGTAATTTAGTTCCACTTACTGGTAATCAATTTGCTTATAATTCGATTCCAACAAAACTTGCTAATCTTCCATTACCCGGACAGGTAGCAGCTCCTCTTAACAATGATCAGAAAAAAGAACTTGAAGAAGCTGAAAAACTTAAAGATCCTAAGCTTCAGAAACCACAAGAAGTTAAGAAGCCTGCTGGTCAAAATGCACCTCAACCTCCTAAGAGTCCTTCTGAAACTGACGAGCAATATAAACAAAGAACGATGACAGCCTCACGTCGCTATGCTGTAGGACCGGAGAGTACAATGTGTTCATGTGGTAAACAACTTGTAAATGGAAAGTGTCCTGTTCCTGGATGTACTAAACTTCCAGCACCTCCTGCTCCGGAAGATCATCTTGGTCTTTCGACAAGTCAATCTCATCTTACTCGTATCTTAGCTGGTATGATGGATGAGAATTGTGATCGTAATATGATGACTCCTGGAAATCCTGGCGATACTCGTCAGATGCAAAATGAGATGATGCAAACCAATCAACAGCATTATGATGATTGGGGTGATAAGAGTATTTTCGACGATGTTCCTTTAAATAGTGGAGTAAATAAATTCTGTCCTGAGTGTGGTACCTCTTGTACTCCTACTGGTGATTGTTGCAACGAAAGTTGTATGGCATGTTGTGCAGCTCCTCAAGATCCAGGTTATCAGCATCCAGATCCTTCACATGGTATGGACTATGATTCTCGCGGTGACGAGATGGATATGTATGACCAAAGTCAAGAATGGGGTACTGTTGGATCGATGGTACGTTCTATTCTTAATGGGAAGAGTAAGTAAAATGTCTTATCTGTCTCATACTCTTAGTATTATTTATGCTTCTCATCTACAACCTAGTGAGATGTCAGATGATACTTTGAGTACTGAGATTTATAAGACAGCAGAACCAAGAGAAGTTGCTTTGTTACAAAACAAAGAACTTATGTCTTTACAGCAAATTCTTGAGTCTATTTCCGACCTCGATTCTCGTGCTGCTTTAAAAAAATTAAAAGAGATTAGTGATAATCCACTACTTCGAAAGCTTGATGAAGACCATTATTTATGGAGACTTTGGAGAAAAACTTACAACAAGTCTTTTAGAGAGTGGTCCTGGTCTCAAGATCAAGCAAGAATAGAAAGACAAAAGTCTTTACCTTGGTATAAGAAGTTACTAAAATAGCTTAGATCTCTTTCTCATATCTGCTACCTCTACTATAATAGTCGTAGCAGATTTTTTAATTTGGGAGATTCCATGATCAGACAATCTCATATTTTAAATATCTTCGGAAGTAACGAAGATACTACAAAAAAAGTACTTGCAAATGACACTGTAAAAAAATGTGTCTGTGGTTGTGATACCGATCCCTATCAAGGAAATTGTGTTGGTTGTAAAAAAGCACCAGCAGAATGTGCATGTCGTCCACATTCTCCGATTGCTAAGTTTACACGTAATCAACTTAGTCAGCATTTTGCTTCACGTTATGGAAGTAAATATGATACTAATTCGATCATTCAATTGGCTGAAAACTTAGGTATCTTTGTAAACGCTGGTGGTGGTGACTTTTTAAGTCGTCAAAGCTTAGAAAGTACTTTTGCTAGTCTTGAACAAAATAGTAAAGAATTGACGGACGCTAGACAGTCTAATAATTCCATCTATCATCGTAATTCAATGACAAGTGCTCAGCAACTTGCTGAAAACTATCGTACACATATTGCTAACAATGTAACGTCACCCGTTCAAAGAATTGGTGGTTTAACAGGTGACGAGCTACGTTCAGTTCCATCGTACGCTTATTGTATACACCCCGATGTCAGACAAGCTATCTTGAATACAGTTGAACATATTAAAGTAGCACACCAAACAGGTTTTGTTGATAGCAATACTGCTAATACTTGGTACTCTGAATTAGGTCAAGTAAAGAGTAATATCGAGGCAGATCGCTCCTTAAAACAAATTCGTGCTTACTTAAGTGGTTTTCAAATGACAGCTGTCGATATGCAAGTAGATTCAATGATTCGTCACATTAAAGATTGCGATGAGATTCCAGAGTTAAGACAGTACTTGAATGATCCTCATACTAGAGTACGAGTAGAGGTTGCTAAGAAACTTGGTAAACTTGGTTCTACTGAACTCCTACTTAGTATGATTAACAAAGAAGGACAAAGCGAGCCAGTCCAGAAGACAATCATTAATATCTTAGGTGAAAATGATGATATTGCTTCTTTACGTAGCCTAATTAATCATGGAGCAGCTTACGTAAGAGCTTTTGCTATTCAAAAACTAGACGAAGTGGAATCTAGGTACAATTAGCCTGGAGGTAGACTCATATGTCAAGTCCTATAGCAAGTAGTCCACTAAAAGAGTTCATTGAGGATTTAGCAGTAGCCGAGGTTCCTTTTAACGAAATTGAAAAATTTGTTCTAAAGCATGGTGGTAAATTTACAGCTGATCAAATCGAGGATTATTGTGTAAATTACTTTAATCCTGATGAGGCTAAAGCTTATAGAATTGCTCGTCATAAGCTTAAAATTCGTGAAACCGATAATAACTACGAAAATGGTCAAGTAGCATTACAGAATTCTGTAAATATCATTAATCACTTACTCGAACAAACTACCAATAGGTGGAAACTCTTACTAGAGCAAAAAGATGGTGGTAGTAGTGGTTTAAGAGAAAAAGATATTTTGGGTTACATTAGCCAAATTCGTGAAACTGCTAAAACAGTTCATGAGCTAAATAGTCAGTTAAAAGACGATAACTTTATTCCAGTCCATACTTTTTACGAGGAGATTGAAAAATTTATTGGAATGGTAGTTAACTTTCTTATCGAAGCTGACCGTGAAGCTCCTGGCTACGGTTTTAAAGATCGTTTTGCGATTTTGGTTAAAAATAAATATAAGCAACTACAAGTTGGAGCCTCTGCTGAAATTGAAGGTACAGTAGAGTGAGTGACGGTTATTTTTTACTAGTAGGTGACGATCACTATGTACCAGTCAAAGAAATTGTTGGTATTTTCAACTTAAAAGTTAAGACTGTAAAAGAACTATATAATACACTTAACAAAAAAGGAAAACTTTTACTACTTACAATTGGAGCTGACGACAGAAAATCTCTTATCCTATTGAAAAATGGACTAGGAGTAGTTAGTCCGATTCCACCGAAAGAGTTAAATGAACGTTTTACAGCTGATCCCTATCCAAAGATTCTTAAAACGATGTTGGTTGAACTTTTCAAACAAAGTAAAGCCAAGTGACCTCTATTATCAAATTGAATATAAGAACGGAGTTCTCCTATGGGAATGAGAAAGATTGCTGATCGTACCTTAAATGTAGATGTTAAATTCGATGAAACTACCGGTCAGTGGAGAGTTCAAAAGGAACTTAGTGTTACTGGTAATTTCACCGATGAGGCAGAAGCTATTAATTGGAGCAAAGAACCTTTGGATTCTGAGTCTCCTACACCTCTTCCACAAGGTGGAATGGGTGCTAATCCTATGATGGGTGGTGGAATGCCAGGACCAGTAGAGGCACCAATGAATGCTAATCAGCCTTTACCACAAGGACAACCTGGACTTGGTGACGAGCCTAATTTGGATGACTTAGATCTTGATTTAGGTTTGGGTGATGACATTGAAGAAGATGAGGAATTGGTTAAGAAGTCTTCACTTTATCATACTCGTCGTTTTCTTGCTAGTATGGATGAGCCTCAGCTTCCTTATTTTAATCCAGGAAAAACTAGTCGTGTTCGCGATAACGTAGATCAAATTCTTCGTAATTCTGAATATGACTCTGTACGTAAAAAATGGAATAGCAAGAAGTCAGATTTGGAAAACTTAGATACTATTCTTGCTGATTCAAAAGTTAATGCTTTAAAAGGTGATAAGGATCCTCGTAAGCAGCAAGCTTGGGCTAATTTAACAAATCTTAAATCTAAAACAACTCATCAACGTGAAAATTCTAGTTCAAGAAAACAAGTACTTGCAGCTAAGAAACTTCACGAAGATTTCGATAGAATTCGAGTTGCTGGTGATTTACTTGGTCAAAATAAAGGAACAACACATGCACAATTGATGAATTTTTCTCGTCGAAAGTTTGCTTGTACCTTTATTGAGGCTGAACAAATGATTCGTGAATACGAAAGAACTCGTGTTGAAGACACAGTTTTAGAAAACGAACTTTAAAATGTTTCATGTTACAGAGTACGAGTTTTATAGGTCTGGTAAAAGACGTGATCTATACAAATACCGTTACTTTGAGGCAGATGCTCCTTCTTTACATTTAATAGTACAAAACTGGAAACCTTGGAGTACTTGGTTAACTTCTGAACAAATCAAAAAAGTAATCAAGGAACGTCAAAGGTTTCCAGACTTATTGAAAGGTCTTAGATCTATGAAAGCTGGTACTCGTAGTTCTAAGCGTTTCGTTCAAGAAAAACATGATAGAGATGTATATATGTGGAATACACCACAACAAGCTATTGCTAGTAATTTAAGTCGAATTATTTTTGCTAATTATCCGTCTCCTCCTTTACAAGCTAATGAAGCTATTAATCTCATTATATCTCAACTAGATAACGAGACACCCGTTGTTTGGATTACTGAGTTAAATCGTTTAATTCCACAATTTGATTTGGATGAAGAGCAGAAAAAGGCATTGGAAGAAGCTAAAGCAAATAGTCAAATGACCAATGTTTTCATCGAAAAATTAAAAGAACCCATTCAACATTTCTTAGACGAGAATAGACTTCAAGGTCAAGTTCTTACAAATAGAAATCTTGTCAAAAAAATAGATAATGATGTCTATCAAGTTGAAAAGTATATTGTAGATATTCGGGATGGAAGTTGTACTTGTGAAAACTATGAAAGAGTACTAAAAGACTTCTCTCTATTTTGTAAACATCTATATGCTGCTACTTTGTATCGTGAAAGTCAAGAGTATGAATAATAATCGAATTTTATGTGTAGATCCATCCTTTACACCGGGGTGGGTTGTTCTTGAGTTTATAGAAGATACAAAACAACTTTCTATTTTAGCACATGGAACTTCTAAGTTTGAGAAAGAAAAAAATCCGTACTTTAAGTTAACTGAATTGATGACTTTTATATGTAAGGAATATGAAGTTACTCATTATATCTATGAAAGTCAGTTTTTTAAGTCGATGTATCAGATTTTAGGTGCTTGTTTGGGTGGTATTAAGGAAGGTATACTTTTGCTCAATAAAACTTCTCTTCCCAAGGAAACACTGGAATTAAAAATCGTTAATTCCAAGCACTTTAACTACGACTACAGACAAATACGTAAAATTCTTTTTAACGATATTAACGTAGATAAACTAACCACAAAAAAAATTTTGTCCAAGATTTTCTCTATTGAAGATTGGACACTTGATGAGACTGATGCTTTAGCATTGGGATTAGCTTATATACGTCAGAAATATAATTTGATATTAGATAATGAGGTATTTTCATGTTACTAGATACCCGCTTAAAACAAACTTTCGAGAGAATTGCTAATAGTTTAGCACAAGAATTGATTTCTGAATTACTAGATCAAGGTCTTGTAACTAGTGAAGTTGTTGAGAGAAATAAAGAAGCTTTTTTAAATAAAGCAAGAGAAGTTCTTAATCACTATAAAGTACAAGAAAATTTAAGTGAAAAAGAATTGTTAGAAAGCTTAAAAGACTCTGATACTTCAAACGCTATCTATCAACATTTTTTTGGTTCATTAGCTGACACTAGTCCGGAAGTTGAAGTAGTTCAACATACAAGCGGTGATGCTAAAAAAGAATTTAGCAAAATGGTTCGTGAATATCTTGGAAGTCAATCTTATGAAAATAATCTCGAGAAAATTAATGGTAAAATTCTCGAAGTAATCTCTACGTATGAGAATATGGAAGATCCTTCTACACTTGAGGAGCTTGTAGTAGTCTTTCAAAGAGATCCCAATCAACTTAGACGTGTACTACATCATTTCTTTGGGGATCTCAAAACTAAATCTAGTAATCAAGAATTTAATTTGAAGACTAGTATTCGTGATTATCTATTTAAAACTGGACTCATATCGCCAGACGCTTTTGCACAAAAACGCAACTACATCGAAAAAATGATTGAAGCAAGTGCTAATGAACTTAAGAAAAAAAATAGTGAAGAAGATCTTAAGAAGTACTTTTCACGTAGTTATCACGATAAGGAAGACAAGATTTATCTTTTTCTTGATTACGTTTTTAAAGGTATCAATATCAAGGAAGTATACGAAACTGAAGACTTAGTTGAAAAACTAGAAGAAGTTTTAAGAGAAGTATATGGTGTAGATTCGGATGATTACTTAGATAAAAAAGATCAAGTAATGTCTGCACTAAAAGAACTCGCTGAAACATTGGTTGAGAAGCGTGGTAACTCAGATGAAGTTTACGGGGAACTCTCATCCTTGAAATATTCTCCCAATACAGCACTGGGGCAATATATCCTTAAAACCTTCAGAAAGTATTTTCCTAGTATTTTGATCTCTAAACATGCTTTACCCTTACAAGACGAAGTAGAGCAAGAAGATCCCAAGGATTATTTGCGTAACTATATTCGTGATATGCTTAATAGACTAACTTCACAGGATAAAAGTTATGATCTTCTTGAAGATCAGATTGAATATCTTTTAATCGATCCAATGTTTAGAGAAATTAAGACTCAGTATCGTCGTAATAATGATGCTTTGATTAGCGAACTTTCTAGTCCCTCACCCTCTCGTGAGGCACGCATTCAAACAGCACTTGAAAGACTAGTAGAGTCTGCTAATTTACCCAAACGCGTAAAAGTAAGTCGCGATCAAGAAGAACATGAGTTAATGGGTAAACTTGTTCCCTTATTCACAAAAATGTATGAAGACTTAGGACCTCTAGTAGATACCTTAAATTTAGATCCAGATCTTGGTCCTACTAAGTTAAAAGTATTCAAGGACAGAATACTTATACCCCTAATTCAAGAATTATTGAACAAAGATAGTTTCCAATCAATAGTAAATAACTTACAAACTAATCCTAAGCAAATCTTAGGAGTACTAAAGCAAAGACTTGTTGATTTTGTAACCTCAAGCGAATCTGAACCTAGTGAAATTCGAGGTATTGATTCTTACAATAAAATTCGTGAAAATATCGTTAACGACTTAGAAGTTGTAAACCTAGATAGGCAACCAGCTGAAAATTCGGTAGCTAATGAAATAGCTATGAGTGTTGAGCAAAAGACAAAGAGTATTAAAACCGATCCTGAGAAATACGATAGCTATAAGGAAAAAGCACGCGAGCTAATTGAAAAGTCAATCTATCCACGTGAAGATTTCTTTCAAGGTCAATTAAAAGCAGTATTAGACGACGCTGGAATATTTGTAGGAATAGAAGATCAGTTAAAGGGTTTAAAACTTGATTTTACCAAACCAATTGATCAAATCTCTGAGAGGGATTTAGTCTCTTATGTAGCATCAAATTGGAATGCTAATCAAAATGTAGATCCTAGTAATCCATTCCAAGATACTAGATGGTGGAAAGATCTTACACCTAACGAAAAAGGAAAAGCAGTTACTGATTTTAAACGAAGAAATCAATCAGTAATCTCTATGAGTAGTACTGGAATTCCTGAGCTCGACAAGAGACTAGAAGCAAAAATTAAGCCTGACGAGCTTATTCAAATTGTTAAACAAATTGAAAGTAAATATACCCGTCAAGTCAATCAAAACATCAATTATTTTGCTACTAATGAGATCAAGAATGATGCTAGAAAATTAGTAGAAGAAAATTTGAACAAGAGTATTCATCGTTATCTTTACTACGTTTACAAAGGTCATGTAATTTTACCTTGGGAAGCTTTAGATATTCTCGAGGAAGATAGGAGTCAAAGACTCTATCACGATAATGACTTACAACAGTTAATTGGAATGACTGAACAGCAGTTAAATCAACTAGTAACTGGTGGTGTTGAGAGAGAAGTAGAGGAGTATAACGACAAACTCTCTGAAACTTGGACTGATCGACTTGTTGAAATAGAAAAACGTCAACAAGATAGTGATCTATTAATCAAACAAATGAGAGAGAAGAAACAAGCTTTTCCACTAGGTCAAATAGATATGAATCGTTATCTTGACTCTGACTTATCAGAGGATGCTTTTGACTATGAAAATATCCTTCGTGATATGGAAGAAAAAGATAAAAAGCTTAGACGTAAAGAGTTACGAGAAGTTGAAAAGATCAAGAAGCTAATGCGTGATTATCCCAAGTACAAAGATCGTCGTGGTCTTGCTCAGACCAATAACAATATTGGTCTCTACTACGATGTACCAGAGCAACTTAAAGGTTCATTCAAAAGCCTTAAGGATCTTGGAATGACAGAGCGAAATATAGATTCTAAGATTCTTCAAAAAATTAAAGAGAGTGGAGAGGAATTAGACTTCTCTCGAATCTATAAAAAAGAAGGTAAGGGTAAGCTTTCTGACGATCAAAAAGCCTTATTGAAGCCAGTTACCTTTAAGGGTCAAGTAGAGCTTGATAAAGATAATATCGTATGGGTTCCACAAGAAGGTTGGGTTGGAAGTAGTAAGGGTCTTGAAAGAAGTTTCGCAGTAACTGAATATTCAGTAGCACCAGACATTGGTATTAATGAGCGACTCTATGATCCTTACACTCCGGATAAGGAGTAATAATGACAAGACTTATAAACTTACGTAGAATATTTGCTGAATTAAGTCAAGAAGACATTGAAGTCCTTCTTGATTCTAGTGAAAGAGTAGCTGATTTAACTACACGCAGTGACAAGTTAATTGAAAATTTCTTACCTAAAGCTCAAGAGGCATTAGAACAAGGTCTTGCTAAGACTCCCGAACAAGCAAATAGGTTAAAGGAATTTTTACAAGATTGTCAGAAGATAGGAGTTATAACTCCAGCACTTGACAAGTTATCTAACGATATTGAAAGTCTAATGAATCATGAGCAAGACTCACTAGAGGTGTCTAAGAAACTAGAAGAAGTAGTTGGACCTTCACTTGTAAAAATAAATGACTTTCTCAATAAACTAGAAGGCCAGCTTGTTGAGTTAAGTCCTATTTTAAATAAGGAAATTGATTCAAAGACACAAGAAGCTTTCCAAAATGTAGAAGAAGGTTTTGATGAATTACATAGTAAAAATACAGAACTCATCTTAACCTTAAAAAATTGGACTGAATGGACTGAGTCTCTTAAAATAGAATTACCAGAAGATCTTCAAAGTAGTTTACGTCAGATTAGTAATTACTTTGAAGAAAGAGATGAGGAGTTAGATACTCTTCATAAGCACTTCTACGAAACTTGGACAAGGGGTCTGACTGAGAATCCTAGTAAAAGTCTTAAGGTGCTTGAAAAGCTTTTACAAGGTGCTAGTCAAATAGAAAATGAAATTAGTGGTTTCATTAAAAATAAAAGAGAAGATTTAGTAAGTGATTTTAAGGCTATTTATCCTAGTTTAGAAGATAGTGAAAAACAAGAAATAAAGAGTTTAGTTCAAAACTTATTTGAGATAGAATTAGAAGACTCTGAAATCGAAAAACTAGAAGAACTTAAAGATTCACCTAACCTTGGTGACGATAGAAAAGAACAAATAGATGAACTAATTGACTCTTTGTCTAGTGAAGAAGAAGAAAAGAAAAAACGCGGTAGACCAAGTAAAGATCGTAATATTTCAAAGATTTTTACCAAAAATGACAGGGAAAAACTCAATAAAGTAGTACTAAAGCTTTTTCTTGAAAAAGTCCAAGAAAAAATGGTAAAAGAGAAAGCTGATAAAGGAAGTGTAACACCTACTACTCAAGACTTAAGAAATCAGTTTAGTAGTAGTACAAGTAGTAAGTCGATGTTACAAGATATCGATAGTGTAATGCAAGAATTGGTATATGATAAACCTCCTACTCTACGAACTCTTGGTGTAGAAGAGAGTGACAAGGATAAAGAGAATAAGTACTTAAAGCAACTAGAAAATAGAATCAATATTACTATCTATAAAGAAGTGCTAAAAAAACTAAGAGATAAGAATATTGATCCTTTTGTTGAGATTTATGACTTATTTCAAGGTGTTCGTACTCATGATCCAAAAGGTGCTCTTACTGAGAAGAAAGTTTTAAGAGCGATTGTAGATCATGTATATCAAGTCTTATTACTTGTAGTTAAAAAAGAAGATAGAGATATTGAGGGTGCTGAGGAGTCTTTCAAGGAAATCGAATATTGGCATGACAATGAAGAGAAAACAAAACAGAAATTAGCTGCTTTAATTTCTGAACAAATCAAAGATAGTGGTAGAGAAATTGTTAGTGGTGAAGAAAATAATTGGGTAGGTGAAGAAAATTGGCCTACTTTGAGAGTTATTGCTGATCTAAGAGAAGAACTTGGCTTTGTTGGTTCCGGAGAAAGAGAAGAAGCTTTTGAAAGATCACAAGTCTCTCAGAATCCTAGTAGTACTTATGACGTTAAAGCTCTAAGACGTGAAGCTCTTTCTAAATTAAAATCTGCTCTTAGTAACTTTGAAGCTAAATACAACTCTTTACCCTCAGATACTCGAAATATGGTAGTTGAAGAGATGAGAGAAACTACTCCTGAACGGGATACTTTAAGAGATGTAGTGACTGAATTCTCTACTGATCCAGTTTCTCGTACTTATGGACCAATTCCAGTTACTCGAAAGATATTTCTTTTTCGCTTATTTAGCGATTATCAAGGAAGTCATATTATAAGACTTTTAAATCAAATTCTTGAAGCTTCCGATGAATTATTTAAAGAACCCAAACTTGGTGATCTTCCAGATATTGGAACTACTTTAAGTGGTGATGAGACTATCTATATGGATGGTTTAACAGAAGCTGAAATCATTGATATTGTTGCTACTTATCTTAGTAAGAGTAAAGATGACTTAAATAAAGAATTTTATCCCACTAAATTTATGGGAGAACTTTATCTAGTTCCAAAGTATGTTTACAATCCTAAATTAAAAGAACCACTCATTGGTGAGTTTGTTAGTAGAATGCGTGAACTACTAGACAACAAACGTCGTAAGCACTTCGAAATGATGGTTGACAAGTACTTTCAACACGGTGGTTATCCATCGGTAGAGCAGTATTTAAGTCAACATCATAGGCTTCGTTTACCTAGACTTTTAAGAGTTGATCAATTAAATTTAGATGAAACAAAAAAACAAGCACTTCAAAGTCGTCAAAGAGGAAGTCTCTTTAAAGATGAAAACGCTGTAGATCCAACTACCGATGAACAAACTTATGAGAATTTAGACGACGAAACTCTTGAAAATATTGGTATGAGTGGTGATGTTGATGAGGAACTAGTTCGTCGAGGCGAGCAAGAAAGTGAAGATCTAGAGAGTGAACTCGGAAAGTTCTTAGTTTATAATTATGTGTGGACTTACTTACAGGATAATTATGATTTAAGTCCAATGTCAGTAGAAGATGACATGCTCGAGGAAATAAATAGTAATATAGATATGTATGTTCGTTGGTTTACAGAAAACAATGTTACTTCTGACGAACAAGCTACCGAGAAACTCGAACAAAGTCAACTACGTAAATCATTAAACGACTTATATTCTAAGTTCTATGAGAATGAAGATAAAAAAGAATCGTGGAATGATCTTCAAGATAAATTAGGTAATGAAATTATTCCAAAGATGAAAGAAATGATTTCTCATTCTAATTTAGAAGAACAAGATAGAAAAGATTTTATTAAGTTTACTAGATCATGTATTGAAAGCATACGTGACGAGTTAACAGAAGATAATTATGATGATCTTCATGATCAAATTCTAGAAGATATGTATGAGTACCTTGAAAAATATGGCTCCGACTCAGGTAAAGACAACTCCGGTCTTGATCGTTTAAGAAAAGACTTAATAGACCAATGTAACGAGTGGATAGATCATGCTTATCCACTTAAATATGAGAATATCCTGGATGACAAGGATATTATTGACATTAAGAATGTAATTCGAGAAGAAGTTGAAAAGATGGATGAAGGTTCGGTAGTAAATCTAACTCATAATAGAGTTAGAGCGCTTGAAAAGTTATTAGACGAATGGAAATCAAATAATAAAGAAGATGAACAAGAGTCTAGTAGTGAAGTAACAATTGAAAGTCTCTTAAAGGACTTACTAATTAAACACTATAAGGATCTAGGTCTTAACGAAAAATTCAAAGACTCAGAGTTTAAGACTAAATTCGAGTCTGAATTAATTCAACAAATAAAACCATTAGTTGAACACTATATTGAAGGTGCTAAAAAAAGTGGTCTCAATGAAAAGTCTTTACAAGCAAGACCTGATCATTGGAGAAATAATATAGATCGGAGTTTAAATCTTAAAGACTTTGTTTCTAATTTAGCTAAAAGTGTTGAGCAAGAAGCTAATACTGATACTAGTGGTTATCAAGAAGAAATAGCAAGACTATTCAACAATATTATTCGAACTAAATTCAATCAGTATGCTACTAGTGAAAAAGATCCGACAATTAAAGAAGCTATTAATAGTAAGTCTCAAGAATTAAAGATTGTCGAACAAGAAATACAAAAAACAGCAACCTCCGAAGCTATGGATCTTTTAAAGAAAAATCCAACTTTACAAGTAAGTAGCGAAAAAGGCAATAGATCAGCTACTCCTCAAGAGTATGTAGATGGTTACTTTAATACTAAAGAATTGATTCAATATGCTTCTGATATCTATGATTATTTTAAGTCTTTAGTTTCTAAACAAACTCAACAGGTAGAAGCACCTAAAGAAGAAAACGCTGAAGAAGCTAGTCAAGAATGGGATAATGCTAAACCAAATTTAAATCAAGAAGAACAAAACATGTTAGACAATCAAGAAGACTATGATCCGAGCAAAGAGTAGTTCTTTCTAAAAGAAGCCTTCCTTTGTTTCTATTACAAAATCAGACAATTAGTATAGGAGTTTGTATGAGTAAGAAAGTTGTTTTAGCTGAATTGCTGCAAAAAGATGTTGATGTCCTTCTCAAGCAAGAACTCGCACAATGTGATTCTCACTCTAAAAAATTAGGTGACGCTTTTTTAATTCAAATTATCGATTCTGTTCATAATATTATGTCAACTCGTCGTGGATTTGAAAAGCATGCTGCTAAAGTCGATGGAGTTGCTGCTTATTTTGCACAAATCTATCCTCCAGAATTTGTACAGGGTTTGACAGCAGATAATACTGGTACCTCCAAGTTAAAGAAACCGTCCGCTCCTTCTAAGAAGAAATAAGAACATCTTATGACTGCTGCTCGCTCAGTTATTTCGCAAGCTTTGTTTGATACGATTATAAGTCGTTTAGATCCAGTTGACTATGTAAACAATCGTATTTTGAAGAATATTAGTGATGATCGTCAATTATGGGATTATCAAGAGGATATGATCAAAGCAATTTGCGATCCTCTTATTCGAAAAATAGGTATTGTTTGTTCACGTCAGGCTGGAAAAACAGAAGCAATCTCGCTTGCTGCTCTTTATTTAGCTTACAACACTCCAAACATTAAAATTGGATTCTTTGCTCCTAAAGAACAACAGGCTGGTATTGACGTTGGTCGTATTAAAGAGTTCATCAAAAAGAACAAAAAGCCACCACAGGCTTTAATACAAGAAAATGCTACTCTAGTTAAGTTTGCAAATAACTCCGAGATACATGTTATTTCAGCAAGTGATCAAGCAGAAATTGAAGGTTTAACGTTTCACGTTATAGTACTAGAAGAATCACAGAAAATATCGGACTATACAGTATCTGAACGTATTCTTCCGATGGGTGGTGCTACTGGTGCTAAAATTATTCAGATTGGTACTCCAAAATCCAGAAATCACTTCTACCGAGTGTTTAAAGATCCTACCTATACTCGTCTTATGTATGATTGGTTAAAGTGTCACAATCTACACAGGCCTGATGTTGGTGAGGGTGTTATTAGGATTGGTGATAGAGACTATGGACGATATGTTCTTTCTCTGATGCCGCGAGATCTTAAACAGGAATACTTTCAAGAGGCACTAGCAAATGCTGAACAAGAAGAAAACGAATTACTGATCAATGTTTTAACGTCCGAAGGTGAAATGACTGTCGAGGACTTTAAAACTCAGTATATGCTCATTTGGGCTGAGGATGCTGGTGCCTATTTAAGTGAACATGAGCTTGAGACTTTAAAGCAAGGTAGTCATCGCTGTCTAGAATATGGACAACTTGGTGAAGAGTATTATGCTGGAATCGACTTTGCTAGTTCTGAGAATAGTGAATCCGATTGTACTGCTATTAGTGTCTTTAGAAAAAATATGGATAATACACTCGATAAAGTCTTCTTCTTTCAAATGGCAGGGATACCTTATCCCTCTCAAATTGAGAACATCAAAAGACTTTTGTATTATCCGAATACTGCTTATTTTTTACCTAAGAGGATCTTTGCTGACTATACAGGAGTTGGACGTCCGGTAGTAGATATGTTGAAAGATGCTGGTCTTCCAATTACAGGTATTACTTTCAATGCTGCTGACACTATTACAAAAATGGGTACGAATTTTAAAAATGCGATGTTCAATCTTTTTAAGATTGAACTCATCCACGGAAAAATTCGGTATCCAGAACGTCCACCTACTCATTATCGCGAACAGCTTGCTCTATATCGTAAGGCATTGGATGAGTGGTCTGATCTTCAAGTAGAAGAAACACAGACACAAAATAAGAAGATTTTTCACCCAGAAGGTGGACATGACGATCAGGTATGTGCAGACGTACTTGCAGTTTATGCTGCAGTAAGTGGTCGCGTAAACAATAAAAGACCTCGTGGTGTCTTAGCTAATTATAGTAGAAGATGAGGCGTTTATGACAAACGAATTTATAAATTATCATCAAAAACGACTTGCTACCGAGAAGAAAACTTGGAATGAAGACATGAAGGAAACCTACAATAAAGTAGACTCCTCGCGTGAAAAAATCCAAGAACTAGCTTCCAATTTAGAGGAACACTTACGCAATAAGTGGAGTCAAGAAGATCCTAATTACAAAGAGCAAGAAGGTTACCTTGCTGAAATTAGAGAAGTACGTAAGTTAAAGAGATTAGAAGAAGACTTGTATAAGACTTTATACAAGGTGAGAAAGTTTTAAGTATGAGTAATCTTCTACAAACCTATGCTTTTGTTCTTAAGAACTATACTAGTCGTATTCGAAAGAAAGCTGCTAAGAACCTTGATTATGTTTGGAAGAAAACTCGTACTGATAGGCTTCCAGTTCAAGTAGCAAATCGTTTAACTGATTTGCTTGCTATTAGACAAAAGCTTATTGAAAATAGAGATCCGGATAATCAACAAACACTTTACAAAGTAGAAAGACAGATTCAAAAACTACTGTCTGAGTCCATTGAAGGTGGTATTCGTCGTGAATTACCTTATAACATCGACTCTTTAAAACTAGGACAAGAAGAAAGCTCAAAGGGCTTTAGAACTCTTTTCTATCAATATTCACCTAGTGGGAAAGAACAGAAGAAAATTCTTCCACGTTCTACTTTCATTCCCAGAGAAAGTAATCTTCCAGATTCTCCTAATTGGTCTAAAACTGAAGTACATGTTCAACCTAAAGATTTGCCACCGGGTGAAACTAATACATTGTCAGGTTGGACAGTAGATAGCTATGCACGTTTTACTGGTGACTATTTACCAAGAATTAAACAACTACAAAGACGTCGTGAAAATCTATACTACGATAAGCTTGAACTTCAAGATCTAGAGAATGCTGGTAATGTTCAAGAACTCAGAGAAATGGGTGTTGAACATGGTAAAATGGAAGTTCAAAAAAGATCACAAGACTACTACAACGAGTTTCGTTCTCTAGAACGTGACGAAAAAGTATTGACTGATGAACTTCGTCAACTACTTGGTGACAGAGAAACTGTTTTCTATGACTTTAATACTTTCGAGGTAAATCTTACAAAAGATAAGCAGAGTGGTCGTGAATATCCAGTTCTCTATTATCGTACACGTAAACCCACAAAAAGAGAAATGGCAACCTCAAGTACTCTTACAAAGTCTGATTACAATAGACTTAAAGAATTACTTCCTAGCAATAGGCTTGCAACTCCTGAAAGCTTGAGTGACTTTCTAGTTGGTACTGCTAAGATTTTGTATACTTCTTACATTGAAAAACTTTATCGTATTCCTATTCCCAAGAGTGCTTCTAGTCAAAAAGTAAAGAAAATTCTCAGTACACTTGTTTCTAAGGTTGATAGTAATATCAAAAGATTAGTAGAAGATCGTGGTTTAAATGTAGTTGACGACAGTGAATTAACCTTAAACCAGCAAGTTGAACGTCATGAAATTATGAATAAAATATTCTTGAAGGCTTTTCAAGAGTATAAAAATGCACTAAATAACACTAAAGATGATGACGAAAAAGAACCTGACTCGAAAGAAACTCTAGAGAGTGGAATTATTGATAGTGATCTTAGGGGTTATTACGAGCATCTGATTGAAGACTTTACCAATCTTGATAGACCAGAAGTTGGTGATGTTTCTACTCTCGATAAGACTTTAAGACAAATCCTCAAACAAATCGATAATGAGGTCTACGAGAGATTCATTAGTACTGATTTGAACGATGATTATGGTCACTCTACTAGCGATAAGAGTAAGAAAAAAGAGAGTGTAGAATTACTTGATATTATCTTTGACAAAGGAAAAGATAAGTATCAAGAAACTATTGATAGTATGAATTTAGGTTCTGACGACACTTTTGTTACCTCTCTTAAGGAAGCAGGTAAGTGGCATCAAGAAGTAATGAGTACTCTTGAAAAGCTTGCTGAAAAATATCAAACTAAAGAACCACTACGTACAATTTTTCTCGAGGACATACTTGAAGTTCTACATAAAGATCTCAAAAAGAACTTTTTACATAGTGAATTAAATGTAGACAATGTAAAAGGTCTCACACGAAGTGAGGAAAAAGAACGTAAGAATTATCTAGAAGCTCTTAAGAAAGAAGCTATTAGGAGTTTCGAGAATAAGCTTAAACAGCAAGCTAAACTCTCAAAAGAAGCTCTAAAGAGTCAAGAGAAACGTAGCAAACTAGATAAGATTCGTAAAGCTCCTAAAGAAAGCACTCTTGAGGAGCAGATTGACGTAGAAGAAGATATTGATGATCTCTCTGGTTACTTCGATAAGGAATCAGAATCAGGAAGCAGTGCTGCTTACGAAGAAGGTTTGGTTGGTGATATTGACGAGAAATTAGTAGACTCTCTTGAGGAAACACGTAAGTCACCTCAACAGGAATTACGTGAAGAGGAAGAAAAAGGTCTACAAAAATACATAGGTAAAAAGCCTAAGAAGAAAGTAGATGAGGATAAGACTTTTCAAGAGGCTCCAAGGGAGAAAACAGTAGAGGATGCCTGGAGTGAGCTTGGTTACTCTACAACTACTGACTGGAAAGATTTATTCTCAGCACGTCAACTTCAATATCGTCATTCTTTAAGTAAAGTAAAAAGAGTCCTTGGTAACTCCTCACAAGGAATGGATGAATTAGTTCCTTACTATGTACGACTTGCTAGTTTAATTCAAAATCCAAATACACTTGAAAAAGTTACTTTGAAAATTCTCAAAAAATATTGTGCTTTAAAACAAAGTAATCCCTCGATTGTAGCACAAGTTTTTGCTTTAAAAATGAAAGAATATGGATTTGAAATAGATTCTCAAGTTCTCGAGGAAGCATTAAATGACAAACGATAATTTTTATCATTTTGAGATTCTAGCTAGTAAAGAATACGATGATTGTATAGCACTAACTATTAGTTGTAATAATCTTCCCGAGGATCCGAGTTTAATTGCTGACTCTAATTATAACCAAAGACAAGACTTACCCCTAGAAAATGAGTTTAAGTTTCAAAAGGTGGGAGTCGATCCAGTTAAGTTGAACCAAAGCGCTCAAAAGTTTCTTGAAAACTATGTTCGTCAACAAGGACTCGAGGGAAAAGTTAATATCAAATTAGATAATAACTGGAAAAACTCTGGTTTCGATACCGAGTCAGATGTTGCTATGAAGTGTGATGCTTGGCTTGAATATAGAACTACAGTTGCTAGAAATCTTTCAAGATTAATGTATGTAGACGGTGAAACAAATGATTATTAGAAGTAATTGGCTAGAACAGTATTTATCTGAAAGAAATCCAAGTATCAGTATTGATTGGCAGAACGAAAAGAGTATCTTTGAAAAAAGTCAAAGAGATAATTTTCTTGTTCACTCTAATACTGCTCGTGTAATTACACGTCATGAGTTGGCTGAAACTATGAATCGTAGTGATTGTGAAGAGTACTTGAGAATGCTAATTAAGGGTTTCTTGAATCGTCAGTTTATTTTTGATCCAAGTATTGACATTAGTTCAGTCTTGCGTCGCTTTAATAGTGGCTTATGCTATACTGATTCCTTCAAGGAAGTATTGGGTGGTGATAATTTAACCTATCAAATTAAAGGACCCGACGATCAAGTACATGTAGATAAAGCAGACAATATAGTACTTGATACTTGTCAGTATAGTAATCCTCCATTACCTATTAATCAACAAGTACGTACTCCTAACTTTGAGGAAATGGATAGTTGTACAGTCCAAAATAGAATGGATGATTTAGTTCCTCGTACTCCAGAGTTCTACCAGCAAGAAGAAAGACTCTTCGAGGAGCCTGGTAATAATGCTGGTCTCGATACACCAGGTTTTCAATCTAGATTAATTCCTATGGAAATTGAAACTCCTCCAAACTTAGTATTTGAGGATGAAGTAGAACAAACACCTCAACAACAGCCTATGATTATAGTAGTACCATTTAGTCGTCTAATGGATTTTTAAAATGAACAAAAGATTGGTGAAGAAACTCAAAGAAATAGCAGAAAAACTCTGTGAGATTGGAAGTAATAGCCCAGACTATCCAGATCCTACAGAAACTATGGGAAATTTTAAAGCTATTGAGAGAGCCAATCTTGTAAACTCTCCCTTTGGACCCTCCGTTACCGATTGGCACTATCCAATGTATCCAGCTTCTCTTATTACCAATCTCCAGAATGCTCCTTATCCATATTCACAAGCATATGCCTCACGTATTATAGATGAGAAAACAAGTCGTGAGTTAGAAATTTATGAAAAGTATCAACGTCGAAAAGCTATTCTTTTAACCTCCGAAATTCCTGATACTTTGTATTGTACAATTGATAAGATTGATAAAGAACGATTGCCTGAAGATGGTATTCGTGTTGGTACTATTTTCTACGAAAATCCAAAACAACTTAAACCACAAGATTTGGTCTTAAAAGTTCGTATTCCTAGTAAAATGAAGAAGCGTTTTTGGAGCGAAAAAGGACACTTTGTAAGTGTAGCACAAGTTAGATCACCGTATTTTAAGGTGATCTATGAAAGATAATCTATCACGTCTTAGAAAAGAAACAGACATGATTGAAAAAGTAGATAGACATCCTGTGACTACTGAGAGTGTTGGTGCTATAAAGAAAAGAAAGAAAAAAGGACTCTCTCGTCTTGTTCCAAGCGAAACAGAGAGTGTTTATCCTCATATTTCTCAGTATGCTAACTATGAAACTGCTAGTCCTAAAGAAATACGTAAAATGATCAAAGACTACAAGTCTAGACCTAAAAAGGAAAGGAAGCAAATTTTTCCTTTAATCTCAACACCCCTAGAGGAAGGTCTAAATAACGATCGAAAAGATCGTGACGTTGCTACCCGGAATGAGATGTTCATATGAAAAAACTAGCTAAACCCTATCAAGATAATGTTTCTGATTATGGTGGAAGTCCACTTGATAGTGGTACTGATTTAGTTTCAAAGACTATACGCAATAAACACTATCATCAGGACCTTGAACGTATTGTTAAAAGAATGTATACAATACTAGATCATTTGTCTGGTCCCGATCGCGACGGTTATTTTCAAAAAAAAACAATTCCTTCGTTAATTCGTAGTGGTGATATAGAGGGAATGTCTCCAAGTGATGCTGGTATGCCAAATACAAATTATTCAGGCTATCACTTGAAGGATGAAATCTTCAATAAGCAAACAATTAAAACTGGTCCTAATCACAATCAACCTTTTCCTTACACAGGAAGTAACTCTATTAGTCGGATTTATAGTGCTCTAGAACTTGAAGAGTTTCAGTCTCAACCTAAGATAGAAGAAAATATTCCTGAAATTACTTCCGAGCGTCCAGTTACACAAGCACAAGTAGATAAAAAGCTTCAAGAGTTAAATAAGGAATGGAATTATTTACTTGAGTCTAAAGTACAAAGTCCAATCTATGTAAAGATACTCGCACTCTTAAAAAAGATGCTTTACGACATTTGTGGTTTAAAAACACAAACTGAATTTCCAGAAGTTATACTCGTAGACTTTGCTTTTAGTTGGATTCGTAATAAAGCAATTCTAATGCAAGCTCTTAAAGAAGCTGGTTTTGAACTATGGAGTGGTGATAATTTCGAAAACTTGGTCACTGGATTAAGTAATTTATATTATAGCTTGCGTGAAAGACAAGACTCTGCTTATATTAGCAAACCACACGCAGTGAACTACAATAGTAGGTTCTTTTACTAAATGACAGACCAAAGATTAATCTTAAACAATCTCGAGGCACACTTTAAAGCTTTGAGAGGTGACAAGGCAACTAAGTTTGTAAATGCTAAAGAAGGTATGCAGATTGGAAGAGGTCCGGATTTAAGTTCTGATGATCTTGGACAATTAAAGCGTCAATTTAGAAAACGTGTAGCTAATATGGGAAGTGGCTCTATTAGTACACAAATTACAAATGGTGTTTCTCCTAAAATTCAATCACCATTTTATCAGCGTACAAATCTTTCTTTACCACTTGATCGTATTACACGTAATCAATGGTGTAGATTTTATTATCGTCATGAACCTTATGTAAAATCAGCAATCGACTTACATTCCCAGTTTCCTATTTCAGATTTTGAAAATACCTGTGGTGATCCTAAGATTAAGGATTTCTTCGACGACATGGTATTTAATCAACTTGATATTATCACTTTACTTCTTGAAATAGGAACTGAGTATTGGAAACTTGGTGACGTATTCCCAATGGGTTCAGTTGACGAAGAATCTGGAACTTGGAGTAAGTTTACGATTCTAAATCCAGATTACGTTGATATCCAAACAAATACATTTGCACAAGATCCATTAGTTACCTATGTACCGGACGAGGATTTAAGAGCAATTGTAGCTAGTGGTCCAAGAGGTCCACTTGGTGAGCTTTATCGTAGTTTATCTCCTCAAATTATAGCAGCTATTAAACGTGGTGAAAATATTCCTCTTTCACCGTTAGTTGTAAGTCACCTTGCTAATAAAGCTTCTCCTTATGAAATTTGGGGAACTCCAATGGTACAGAATTGCTTTAAAGTTCTACTCTATAAAGATAAACTTAGAGAAGCACAACAGGCAATTGCTGATCGCTTTATTACTCCTCTAAGAATTTTTAAAGTAGGAAATGCTAGCGATCCACAACCTTCGCAGGACGAACTCGATGATTTGAGGAATCTGCTCGAACAACTAGAAAATGATCCGACTCCTGTACTTGTGTATCACTCGCAACTTGAAGTAACTGGTACAGATTTTGCTTCACGTCTACTTCCAATGGCTAGTGAATTTGGTTTCATTAAAGAAGAACTCTTTATTGGTCTAATGATGAATGAAGCTATTTTAACTGGAAATGATGCTGGAAGTTCAGCTGAGGCTGTCTTAGCGAGTCTTCGTCGTCGTTATTTAAAATACAGAAGTTTAATTACCAATTGGATCGAAAAGAAAGTTTATGCACCTATTGCTGAACTTCAAGAATTTTATCAACCAGAGCCTCGTGAGTTAGTAGGACGTTTTAGGTCTAAGAAAAAAGAAGAGAAGCGTCTTCTTTATCCCCGAGTTACTTGGCATGGTAAAGATATGATTGACGAAGATTCAGCACGTCAATTATACTTAGAATTACAAAATCGTGGACTCATTTCTCTCAAATCTATGTTGCCTAAGTTTGGTCTCAACTACTACGTAGAAATGCGTAATATTAAACAAGAAAAACAGCAGATGGAAAGTGGAAACTTCGAGGAGAATGAGGGTTCTCCAGATATGGGTGGAGGTATGGGTGGTGCTCCTCCATCCTTGCCAAGTGGTGATATGGAAGGTATGTCTCCAGAAGAAGCGTTACCAACTATCGAGCCCGATGGCGGGAATCGTTCGGTTGGTCCAGAAGTTGGTACAGCCCCGGCCCCTGGAAAAGAAATAACTCCTGCCTCGGTAAAAAAGAATACACGATATTCTAATACTAAATATTCTCCCTCTCGTAATAAATATCGTCGATACTAAGAGTTTCCTGGTTTCCCACTATAGAATAGTTAGATGAAAACATAGGAAGTCTTTATGTTCAAAAGATACATCACGTGTGGAAATGGTTACCAAGTTCTTGACAACAATAATTTCGCTGTTCGTCAAGCCTCTAATAATAGAGTTATGACTCCAGATTCAGATTTTCTTTACCTAACAGTCCGTGCTGTTAGTGCTGGGGAATTGCATGGTGCCAATAACAATGGTGACTACTTTGGTTTTGGTGAATTACGTAAAGCTTGGAGTAGCTTCGTAAATCGTGGAGTTTTCGTAAATCATCAATCTAATGATGTTGAAAAGTGTCGTGGACGAATTTGTGATGCTTCATTAATTGAACAACCTGATCAGTGCTGGGTAAAACTCTTATTAGGAGTTGATGAACGAGCTTTTCCTCAGCTTGCTCGTTCTATTCGAAAGGGTTATGTGCGTGATGTTTCAATGGGTGCTACAGTACGTTACTCTTATTGTAGTGTCTGTAATAATGAAGCTCATAATGAAAAGCAGTATTGTGATCATTTAAAAAATTACAAAGGTTCACGATTTGCGAATAAGAAAGTTTACGAGGATAATCGTGACGTTAATTTCTTTGAAATTTCCTTTGTAGTTGATGGAGCAGATCCTGACGCTAAAATTATCGAATTGTTCGATAGTGTAGCACCAGTTACTCAGTTTAATCACTATCAGCAAGTTGCTCAGAATAATGGTATGAAACATGTAGCAAGTCGTGGTGGTAGTGAAGTAGAAGTTGGTAGAGTTGTTGAAGCTATTTCTAAGTTAAGAAATCATTCTTATAGTGATCCAATGATTCGTCATGCTATTCGAGATAAGTTTCCCTCTATTACAGAAAGAGAAGTAGAACTTGCTCTCCTCTCAACTCCTAATAATTTTAAACAAGAATTAGTGTTCAAGGGAAGAACTATTGATACTTCTCTATATAATCAAATTTTTAATGGCTAAAACATTTTTCAGGAGTCAGGAATGTCTAATTTCTCGGAATTTTTGAACAAAAAAAGAGGTCGTAGTGTAACTAGTGGTTACAACGATTCTGTTATTGCACCAGAACTTGTTTCTAAGGATTCTCGTATTAGTTCTGAATATGGGAATCTTCAATATATTTCTAAGGATGAAGTTGACTTAGTTAAGGGTTTAACTGGAATTGACGACAGTGTTTCTTTTGACGACGCTGGTGAAGCTTATGTAACTCCAATTCACCTAGAACCCGAGATTGAGGCTGTTTTAAATAAAAATAGGTCCGATCGTGTTATTCCAAATAATGGACCTTTTTATGCTGATCAGAATGGTAGAAAAGTACAAGCAAGTGAAGTACTTAATGAAAATGTAATGCTAAAAACTGCTTTAAAAAAAGCACTTGCTCGTAATCAATATCTACTTGCTGAGCGTGTTGACATGATGAATCAACTTAATGAATTAAAACTAGTAGAAGTTTTGAGAATTAAAACCTCTCAAGTAAAATCACTTGCTACTTTAATGCAGAAAAAAGGGATGATTGATGGTAGCGATAATTCTCTTCATGTTAAAATTGGAGAATTAAGTAACTTGGACAATAATGCTTTCCTTGCTATTAAACAATTGGTACTAACTACTCCCAATCATAAGCAAGTACGAGCTTCCCAGAGTCATCCGCAATTAAGTGGACTTTTTAATACACAATTGTATAATCGTCCTCATACTCAAGATACTCCAGACATCGCCTCTCGTTTAACTCAGCTTCCTTGGAATAGAACTCAATCGTCTTTTCAATAAAAAACTAAAAAAAGTCTCTATAGGTGCTATATAAAGGATGAAGAACAGATATGTCCGAGACAAAAAAAGTTCTTAATTACAGACACAAGTTATACGAATCTCATTTAAGGAGCAGCTCATTACAGTGAGGATTAATAATATCACCACTAATAAGACTGTCACACTTGATGAGTATCTGGATACAGGTACTCTTCAGCTTAAACTAAAAATTAAGCCAGGTGAAGGTGTCTTTTTAGACGATGACTTAGCAAAACGTTCAAATCAGCTTTTCAAACTACAAGAAGCAGAAGTTGTTACTATGATTCCAACAGCTGCAACTGTAACTATTGCAGTACTTGATGCTGGAGTTTTAACAGTAACACCCGACACTGACACTGGTTTCGATGCTACTACTCCAGTACGTGCTGTTGTTGTAGCATCTGCTGCTTCAGTTAGGGTTGTAGTGGTTAATCAAACTGCTACGACTTTTGATTTAGAGATTTACGATGCTGCTGGTGCTCTTTATTCTGCTACTGCAGTTGATGTGTATTACAGCTTTGGAATGCCCTTAGAAAGACTTTATTAAGGAGAAATTAGATGGCTACTGTAGTTAATATTAAAGCTAACGAGTATCTTCGTCCTATCGATCGCGGTCAGTCTCAGGTATATGAACTTGATGCTGCTGTAACTGCTCTTCGTGCTGGACAACTTGCTGCACTTACTAGTACTGGTACTGTAAAGCTTGCTAACGGTGCTAACGTTATTGCTGGTACTGAGACTGTTATTGGTCTCTTTGGTGACAATTATGAAGAAGTTGTTGGTAGTGCTTCTTATGTAAATTCAGGCAGTGGTAAGGTTACTGTTTACCATGGTTATGGTCGTTATGTTACACTGTCTTATGATACCGCTGTTACCTATACAGCAGGTGAAAAGCTGTATTGCGATAATACAGGAACTCTGACTAATGTAGCTACCGGTGGTCGTCCGCCTGTTGCAGTTTGTGCGTTGGCTCCTGCGATTCCTGCTGCTGTTCCAACTGATATTCCTGAACTACTCAAGGGTACTCAATTTGGTGCTCGTAAGGAAGATGCAGTTCGGACTCTTGAAACTGGTACAAAAAGAATGTTCCTCGGCCTTGTTTGGCTGGGTCAAATCTAAGAGGAAAAGAGTAGTACAATGTCTAATTTTTTGGTACCCTATGCTTATGCTCAGCAGGCTCGCGGAAATCAGGGTGTTTTGCTCGATCCTTATGGTCGTCCTTATATCGATCCATATTCATTGAGTGATCAACAGCGTAGAGTTTTTGCTGCCTACGGTGAACTTCCTCAGAATCCAAACGATGCGATTTTTAATCAGCCTCGTTTTGCAAATTCTTATCTTACTCCTAATGATAATGAGGTTGAGAGCCTCATTAATTTAGCGTTAGGTAGTGA
>ERZ1292625.593-Hain-H41-01um-R1-593-length-52121-cov-10_pt1 | contig 52121 bp, 76 predicted proteins | sample MGYA00564400_ERZ1292625 | MGnify/ENA primary metagenome ERZ1292625 (study PRJEB36523, sample SAMEA6512639) | groundwater metagenome | collected 2019-01-08 | study: AquaDiva: Metagenomics assemblies of 32 groundwater samples | reverse complement strand
CGGCGGCAGCGTGGACGGCGGAGGCGGCGGAGGCGGCGGCGCGGGCGGCGGCGCGGGCGGCGGCAGAGGTGGAGGTAACACATATAGCTGCGTGGGCTGTTACACTGACCGATACTCGACATATCACAATACCTAAAGAGTGGACGTAGTGCTCGCTTACATCTTGACCATGTAGTGGTATAGCGACAGACCGAAAAGCGAGGAGAAGGCAATGACGAAAAGGCAAGGCCAAAAGGCTCAAGTCAGCGTGACAATTCTCGCACGCACCAAGCGGCGTATGCTGCGTATGCTTCACACATTCCGGGACCGAAACGCGCGGCACCGGCAAGCAAAGGAGACACGACGATGATTGTCACATTCCATAACGTCACAATCTCGATTGAGGCTATTTCGGCCGAAAGGGCCTACACTCAATTAGGGCATATCAGTCTCATCGGTTCGTGGTCGTCTGATACCTATTCCACGTCGGACGACAGGACGGAACGCAATACGCTTGACATTCGCTTGGGTAACGTCTTCCGCGACCACACCCATATCTTCCGCGACCACACCGATATCGAGTAGCGTTGTAGCGGGTAATCGGTTCCATTCCTCAAGGCGCCATAGGTCGCGTGACCGTGGCGCCTTTCGCTTGTTCTTGCTCATCCCACACTCACGTCGGTATCTCAGCTATAGCCTGTAGCGTTGTAGCGGCTTATCTGGGTAAGGCTGGCGAACGGTATGCCCTTGCCCCTTGCTCTATGGAGTGCTCTATGGACCGTCCCCCACCCACCCAGCGACCCACCCAGCGACGTGCAGAGGCCAGGATGCGCACGCTCTTAGGGGCCAGGACGATCCCTCTTTACCACGTCATACGCACTTGCCCTGGCTCAATGGGATGGACGAGCCCTCTACCTGTTCGTGCAACGGTCTGTGGCCTGAACGGGCGCTCTGCACATACCGTGCGACGGTGTCACGCGGGTATGCGCCTGCACACCACATGCACGTTGGGGCACTGGTGACGTTGGGGGCACTGGTAATACGTGCGTATTACGTGCGTAATACGTGCGTATTATCTGGTAATACGTGCGTATTACATGGTAATACTCGCGTATTACGTGGTCATACCGTGGGGGGTCACCGCGCAGAAACGCGATGGCCGGCTGCCTGCGGCTGTCCCTCAGCAATTTTTATCATTTGAGTATAGTGTGCTACAATTAAGTAGCGAGGTAACGATGGCTGAGAATAAAGAACTGGCAAGAGAACGACAGCGAAGATATCGCGAACGACACCCTGAGCGGGTTCGGTGGCAGTGGGCAGAAACGTCACGAAAGTTTCAAGAGCTTCCTGACGACCACCCTCGAAAAATCAAAAAGCGGTTAGCTGATCGCGAGCGTATACAGGCATTGCGGCTTGCGGGTTTAACTACCAACAATGACCGCGACTACCAAACGGCTGCAAACTTCAAGCACACCCTACGGAAGTTTGGTATGTCGCTCGACGACTATGAGACTCTTTTAGAGAAGCAAGGCGGCGTCTGTGTTATATGCCAAAAGCCCGAAACCGCCAAATCGCGACTCGACCATAAACCTCGTCGCCTTGCGATAGACCACGACCACAAGACTGGTAGGGTCAGAGGGTTGCTATGTATGAGATGCAATAACAGGTTAGGATGGTTCGAGAAAGATGACTCTTCATGGATCGAGTCTGCCGACCGATATCTTAAGGGCGCTACACCGCTACACCCTCGACTCGAACGTTCGAAGGTATGGGTCGCGCCCGTTTGACCCGGGCGACCCACCTGACCCAGTGGGGTGGGTCGTTCTACCTTCTTTAAGGTAGTTGGCCCACTTGACGATAACCCAACTTTCTCCGAACAAATTCGAGCCCTAGCTATGGTCAACCAGCTTTGACCCGGCCAAAAGCGCGACCCGGCGTAACAATTGCTCGATACCCACCAAAATGCTAGAATAAGGTAAGGAAGGTAATTTCAATGCTAGATCTGTGTAGACAGTGTGGCGAGCCGATTACGGGCGTGGCTCGGACCGACAAGGAGTATTGTTCGAACGCCTGTAAGCAGCGCCGATATCGAACGTGGGACAAGCACCAGCAAACCCATCTAGAGCGAAATCTTTGGCGCAAGTATGGTATTACCATTGCCGAGCTTCACGAGTTACGAGAGGCACACGAATACGCGTGCGCGATTTGCAGACGGAGAGCCCGATTGGTAGTTGACCACGACCATAAGACAGGTAAGATTCGTGGTCTACTTTGCCACAAGTGTAATATTCGTGTAGGGTTGGTAGAGCGGGTCGAGCCTATGTATGACAAGATTCAAGCTTACCTTCGGCCGCACCGTGCGTAACCACGCACGCAACGTGCGTATACGGGCGATGGTGGGTCAGTGGGCGCAACGCCAGAGCCCTCGCAACCCCTGACGGGCTCGCGGTAGCGGGTGCCGTTGTCCGAAGTTGGTATACACCCTTCGGACAATTGAGGGTGGCTATCGTGGGGCTCGATAACCGGTCTGGAGGTAGTAAATGACTCGGGAAAGTGCCGTGATGTTTGGGAAGACGTCTTCGTTCTTCGTAAGCAACATCTGGCGACGGAGAGCAAGTAAAAGCCCAAGAGCGTCCCGATCGGGAATCCAGCCTGGGCGGATCTTAAGGTAGAGCATGTTTACTCACGTTGCAAACCCTATGCCAACCGTGGGATAATAAAACGTAGGGGCATGATGGGGAGACTAGCTAAACCAGCGCGACAGGCAGCAACCGCTCAATCGGTGGTTCCCGCGCTACCGCCGTCCCTCCCTACGGCACCCGCTAGCGCCCCATCACCCCTTCTATCGATTTCGCCGCTTGGAATATCGAGCGTGCCGCGATGGAAGCGCGCCCACGATAGCAAGATGCGTAAGAAGGTCGCACGCATCCTCGTGCTGAAGATGGCGGGACATAAAACCTCAGCCATTGCGAAGCGTCTTGCAACAACTCCTGAAACGATTCGCCACTATCTTTATATTGCGGGTAAGAATGGTTGGCTCTCGCCCGATGGGCTGGAGTTGGTAGACCCAGCCGAGACCCTCGTATATGAATCGGCCCACAAGGTCGTCCGCAACATCAACAGCGCACTCGACGGCAAGGCGCTCGGCGGGCAGCAATTCGAAATGACTGTCGAGACCGCGAAGGGTATTGGCCTCTTCAAGCAACATTCGGCTTCGAAGGTCGAGGGAGCTATAACGATGCCTGCCCTTGAAGTCAAGTTCGTGCTACCGCAAGGGGGTGCGCCGTTCGTGGCTCCAGAGGGCGCTGCGTATGGCGGAAATCCGGCCTATGCCGAGGGACAAGTAGTTGGCCCGAAGGAACTCGAAAGCGGTAAGGAGAATGGTCATGATATCAGCAATGCTTAGCTTGGTTCGGCACGCGCTTACCGCTATTGGTGCGCAGTTCGTAGCCCAAGGGTATCTGTCGGCAGATGAGCTTTCAGCTGGGGTTGGCGCTATCCTGACGTTAGTCGGACTGGCGTGGTCTATCTACAACGGGCGTAAGAACCGTGCCATTTCGTAGCTCAAAACAAAGAGCCTACCTCTGGGCCAAGCATCCTGACGTGGCTCGAAAATGGACCCGCGAGCATGGTAGCAAGATCATGAAATCCATCCGCAAGGTTACAAGGAAGAAGTAGTGGCATCACGCCCAGCGAGGTATATCCGAAAATGGGAGTAAGGCTTCCACCGGGTTGCGGCGAGGACGTTAACGCCCAGATCCTTTACAACGGGTTCCAGGTTGAGGCTCTGAAGGCACAGCGGTTGCGGTTTTGTATACCATGCCAGCGAATTTCCAGCATGAATGACCGTAGCGAGTTCGTATGTGTTCATTGCAAGACCACGCATACGTCGAACCTGACAGCGCCGCGAGTATTCAACAGGTTCGGTGCGTTCGCTGGTCGTCGAGGTGGCAAGACCAAGGTCGGTGCCATGATGGGCCGCGTCGAGGCCCAGATACCGCGCTCGCTCGGGTGGGTCATGGGGCCAACGTTTCCGATCTTGCGTGACTCGACGATGCCGACCTTCCTTCGCCTGATCCCACCTCATTGGGTCAAGAACTGGTCGCAGGACGCGCTTGAACTCACCCTGACGAATGACGCGCAGATCATGTTTCGGTCGGTGGACGACCCCGAACGAGCGCGTGGGCAGGGTCCACATTGGGGTTGGCTCGACGAGGCAGCGCAAGCAGCTGAGCGTGCGTGGGACGTATTCCGACCGTCCCTTAGCGAGAACGCTGGTATCATGATTTTCACCACGACGGTGCTTGGTTATGACTGGACATACAAGCGTGTCGAGCTCCCCGCGCTGCGTGACAAGCGGCCGGGTTGGTGGGCCGCGCGGTGGCGAACTATCGACAACCCCATCTTTCAACACAACCCTGTGCTTCGAGCGGAGGTTGAAGAAGCCCGTCGCACCATGTCGCCCGACTTCTTCGCTCAGGAATACCTTGGCGAACGTCGCAACTTCACCGGGGCTATCTACGGCGACCTAATCGACAAGCAGACCCTTCATGATGAGGCAGCGGTCAAACGGCTCATCCCGGAGTGGCCCAAGATCGACCCCTCGCGGCAACTCTTGATCGGATTGGATAGCGGCGCCGATCACCCGTTCGGAGCCGTGCTGGCAGTAGTTACTCCACACGGCATAGTCGTGGTAGACGAATACCTCGAACGTATGCAGGCCTACGTCAACCACATGAACGCGATCATTCACGCGTTCCAGCGAGCGGATGTCAAGCGCGCGACATGGGCAGCAAACAAGAACGAAGCCCAGCTTAGGCTTGAGTTCGGGCTACGTGACATCGGCATCACCCCGGTGGAGAACAAGCACGAAATCGGTATCCAGCGGGTGCAGTCGTGGCTCTATGCTCGACAGTTGTTCTTTGCATACACCGTGCCTCGAACGATCGAGCAAATGCGGATGTATCGCTACGCCATAAACGTAAAGCCAGATGGCTCCAAGAAGGATAAGGAAGAAGTCTACAAGAAGGACGACGAGTTCCCAGACGGGGTTCGATATCTGTTGATGGCGTGGCCTGAGCTACCAAAGACGCCGGGCTCGATGGATGCTGTGAACGAGGCACGTCTTGCTGCTTTTAGCCCGAAGACGCGACGCGAGTTAGAGGTTATGCGGGAGTTCACCGAGCGTCGTAAGCGTGGCAACGACCTTCAGCCTGACGAGCCAGGTTATCCGACTGGCGATTTCTACCAGCATGATGGCGGCGGAACCGTTGATGAGTTCCAGCCGTGGATATATTAGAGGGTATCTATGTTCATCACTCGAAAGTTCTACGAAGCTCTCGTAATAGCGCAGACAGAGGCGCGAATTTTGTCCGAACAAAACGCCATTCTTCGGACAAATCTCGATAACGCGCGCATCCGCTTGAACCAGATTGAGAAAGAGCGAGCCGCGATGCTCTACGCTGCGACCGGAGCAAAGGTTAGCGTGCCAGAGTTTGTCCAGACCCCTACCAAGGCGAGCGCGTTGCATAACATGCTCTCGGCTTTGCCGCCTCTTGAAGACATGGGCGACGAAGCGGCCGAACGTATGGGCGTCGGCTGGAACTCAGACGGGACCCTCAAGTTCACCGACTCGAAGAACTACGAGGCTAACTAGTTATGGCTATTTTTCGAGGACAAGAAGATTTCGCTCCTATGCCGGTTCCTAGCGTAGCACCAGAGCCGAAGGCTCCTATTCGTGTTGGGTGGACTGATGACGAACTACAGGCTCTAATCAAGGTATCCAAAAAAGAGGCGTTTGAACACAGAGCAATCTGGGAAAGACAATGGCTTAGAAATTTACATTTCGTAAACTTCAGGCAATGGATTACCTACATTTCCCGCTTTAACGAGTGGCGCGACGTGCGAATGGCGAAGCATATCCCGCGCCCCACGTCTACGAAGCCTCGCGAGGTGCTTCAGACGCTTCGAGCCATGTTCTCGGGGGTCAATATTGGCGCGAGCGTTCGCCCCAATGGTAGCGATCCCAAGAATATAGCGGTCGCGGCGGTGGCCGACGACTACAACCCTGTATTGCACGAGGTTCATCGTATGGACTCCGTGATGAACGAGAGCGATTACTGGTTCATCACAACTGGCAACACGTTCATCCACACCTATGTCGAATATGACGCGAAACACGGCTACGACACCGACCCCTTCGAGCAATGCACGGCGTGTGGGACGGTCTATCCGTCGTCAGAGATCGCAAAGGCGCAAAATGTTTGCCCTGGTTGCGGAAATCCGACGTTCGAACCGGCGGTTTCTCAGGAAACTGGTGAGCCACTTGAGCCACGAGTAATCCCTCGTGGTAAGGGTGTGACCAAGACGCTTTCTCCCTTCGAACTTGTGTTTGTGAACACGCACGCACGCTTCGAAGACGTGCCGTATGTCATCAAACTCTGGTGGGAACGCAAGGAATATTTCTTGAATCACCCGACACTCGGTCCAGAGTTCAAAGACCGCGCCGTCGCGTGGCAAAAGGCGCCAACCGAGCAAGCCCTACAGATATTCAGGTCCTTGCCGCACAACAACGACACCGGAGTCTCGCCGCAGCTTGGAAGTTCGAGCGCGGCAGGGTCGGCATCGGAGGAAGAAGGGCTTCCCGTCTACGAGTTGTGGCATCGGCCGTGCGATGCCTATCCCGATGGCCTCGTGGTTCGGTGGGCAGGCGATAGCAATCCAATCATTATCCACTTGGAAGACGAAGAAGCTATCCCGGGACCGCTGCCTTATCGCGACGCGGATGGTTCGCCACTGTTTACGTTCTCGCACGCGGCGTTCGAACAAATTGGTGGGCGTGTCTACGGCACTGGCCCAATCGATGCAATCGTTGCGCTCGTTCAACAGTTGAACCAGCTTGATTCGCACTTCATGATGATTATTGGTAGGATGTCGAATCCACTGTGGCTCATCCCGAAGGGTAGCGAGATTGACAAACTGACCGGCGAGCCAGGGTTAATGGTGCGTTGGAACCCCCTGACGGTTGGTGGCACCGCTAAGCCTGAACGAATCGCGGGCGAAGGTCCACACGGGAGCTTTTTTCAGATTCGTGATATGTATGAGAAGCGGATCGAGGACGCAGCGGGCACATACGATATCCTGAAGGGTGGAAAGCCGCCCGGGGTTGAAGCCTACGCAGCCCTTGACCTTCTGGTGCAGCAGGGCCAGTCTCGCTTTAAGAGCGCCTTCGCGGCTCGGGGCAACCTCTACAAAGACTGGTTCAAGTTCGCGCTTGAAATCGAACGCGAGTTCGGTCCTGACGAACGCACCAAGGCGATTCTTTCGCCCGCGCGCACATGGACGCTAGAAACCTTCAAGCGTGCCCAACTAAACGGGTCGTTTACGGTCGTTATCGAGGACGGTTCGCAGACCCAGAAGACCACGCTTGGTATTCGCGCGGCTGTAGAGCATTTGAACGGCCTTGGGTTCATCAACCCGCAGGACCCGGATCAGCGTTACAAGATATACCAGTTGTTTGGTATGACGGACCTAAGCCCGGCGTTGGACCGGCACGTTCAGAAAGCCCTCCAGAAACAAGAAGCGTTCGAGAAGTGGGCGCAGGACCCGGAAGCTCAGCAGCAATCGTTCATGGCAATGCAGCAAGAAGTTCAGGCGTATCAGGTTCAGCTTGCAACGGCTCAGCCGGACCCGATGACCGGCGAACCGATGATTGGTCCGGCGCCTGCCCCCACGAAGCATACGCCGCTTGCGTGGAAGTCGTGGTATAACGCGGTCATTCATCGGCAGGAATTCCTTAAATGGGTCAATGGCGACCACATGACCGAATTACTTGTTCAGACACCCGGCCTCGAAGCTCTCCTCACCGCTCACCAACAGGAGATGGAAATGGCGATGGGTCAGCAGATGATGGTCGAAGCTGGGCCGCAGCCGCCAAAGCCGGGTGGTGGCGTGGGGCAGCAAATGGCAAATTCGAACGCTGAAGCTAGCGGAACCCAGAACCAGCCCAGCGGTAACAAGCAGTCAACGCAGGGTAAGGGTCCATCGTAATCGGTTGGCACGGGGCTTGCTTGACGCAAACTCTGTGCCGTGCCATAATAAGTTATAGCGAGTTCGTAACATTTACGAGCCGTTCACCAGCGCGGAACTTGACCGCGATACCAAAGGTAGAGGAACATGGCCGATCTAAACGTCGAACAGAAGCCTGTCGGTAACGCGACGGGTAACGATACAGCAAACCGCGTCGAGCAGCCCAACGAAAACGGCAACCGGGCCGACACCAGCCGGGTGGGCGACTTACCGGAAAAGAAGCAGTATACCTACGAGGAAGACCGTTCCGCGTGGGTAGACCCCTCGAAGCTGAAGCATCGTTTTACCGAGGTTGAAACGCGAGCGGCAGCGACCGCTCGGAAGGAAGCAGAAGGCAGATTCAAGGCAGAGCTAGACTCTCGGGACAAACGTATCCGAGCCCTAGCAGGTGTTGATCCCGTCGATTCACAGGGTCTCGAAGATCAGAAGGTCCTTTCCGAACTTAAGCGTATGGGTGTTATTACCCTTACGAAGGACGAATATGAGGATTTCAAGAAACTTCGAGAAAGTGCAAGCGGTATCGAAGCGGCAACACTTAGCGTTCACGAACGCCACGCCGAGTCAATGATCGTTCAGGTCGAGCAGCAAGTCGAGGATGAGCTTGGCAAAGAGCTTACCGCTCGCCAGCGTCGAGCCCTACGTCGGGCTTACCGTGATGCGGCGGAGGAAGCCTTTATGGCTCGTCAGGAAGACCCGGTGCATGACCCGTCGAACGATTTCTTGGCCCGACACGACCGGGGCGACAAAACGCTTGCCAAGGAAGTTGCCGATCAGTTCCTTCAGGATTGGGTTGAACCTGTTCGCAGGAAAGTAACAAACGAGGCTGTAACGCGTAATCGGCCGGTGCCCCGTGCAAGCGGCCAGCCGATCACGACGCAGCCAAAATCGCTCGATCTGTCGAAACCAGGAGCGTTTGAGGATGCACTGGTGCGAGCGCGAAGCGACGAAGGTCGCACATTTCGCGAATAATAGGCGAGCCGAGTAGGAGTTTCTAATGGCTGGTGTGAAGAATTCACGATGGATTAACACTCGTGTCGTCATCAACATGGCGACGAGTGAGATCCTCGAACAGGAAGGGTATCTCTACGACGGTCCTGTCGCAGAGGCGGCTGGCGTCGATACGACCGTTCTTTCGGGCCTGGAGAAGGACATTTTCGAGCAGGGCGTGTCCGAGGGCGTGAACAACGCCTTCCCGTTGAAGGATGTATTCCAGCTTGTCAAGGTCGATTACAAGGGCGGAGCGGGACATGTGTTCTCGCATCACAACGGGCGCAACGTTTCGCCGATGGCCGTTCGTGAGGATGGCGCGTTTGCCGAAGCTGGTTCGCAGAACCATGTCAAGGGGCGGATCGACGTTCGTAAGGTCATGGCGCGGCTTCGTATGACGGCCGAGGCGATGGAGTTTTACACGTCGAGCGAGGCAACTTACAAGAACGCAATGGCCGACGAGAAGACCCGTCTGGTAGACGACATCGCCTACCGCAACGAAACTTATCTGGCGACGGATGGACGCGGTATTCTTGGGCTCGTCGATGAGGCCGACCCAGATGGGGATACTACGCTCGAACTAGACGCTCCGGGGAACATCACGGGCGACAACTTCGGGAACCGTTTCATCCAGAAGGGGATGTATCTCGTCTTTGTCAATCCGTCAACTGGTGCGATTCGGGCTTCGACCACAAAGGCTAAGGTTACCGCTGTCAATAGTGATGGCACGGATGTGACCGTAGACGCTGCCGCGAATATCGGCACGGCTGTCGCAAATAGCGATTACGTCGTGCAGGCTGCGAATTCTGCTGTTACGTCGGTGCTGGATACTAGCTATGAGGCGGCTCCGTGGGGCCTTCCGGCACTGATCGACGACAGCACGAACCGCGACAACTACTTTGGGTTGAGCCGCACCGATGTGCCTTCGCTGAAATCTTACGTTGTGGCTTCGGCGGGTGCGTTCTCGCTCGATCTAGCACAGCGCACAGCCGATGTAACGAACCAGAAACTCGGCGGCGAAATCGACATGCTCGTTATGCACCACTCGGTGCGGCGTGAGTATATCAAGCTACTGGATGCAGACCGACGCTACAACGACAGTCAGGCACAGCGGCCGGATGGCGGCACCGCCGCGTTCAAGATGGGCGACCTGACGCTTGGCGGCGTGGCTGTTAAGGCTATTCGTTCGGTCGGTCTGGATCAGGTCTACTTCCTCGACACGAAGCGGTCTGGCTTCAAGCAGTATCAGGCCGAGGCGGGCAAGTTTGAGGAACGCGACGGTTCGATCTGGCAGCGCGATGGTAGTGGCTCGACCGCGAAGCACGCATTCGAGGCTTGGTGGTATCAGTGGTATCAGAACTTTGCTACCAATCCGGGCTACAATGCGCGGTGGGACGGAGTTACGGGACAGACGCTTGTTGTCGTTCGTGCTGAGTAATCGGTAAATATCACCGATAGGGGATAGGGAGCAGTCCTTATCCCTTATTCGGTATAGGAAGAACGGAGAAGATCGTATGAGTTTCTTGATGCCCGAAATGGGTGAGATCGTTAACCGAACGTCGCGAACACTGGTTGCTCGTTTCGATGGAATCGATTACGAGTTGCAGCCCGGATCGAATACCGTGCTCGCAGTTCTCATTCCGTTTGCGAAGGCTCAGAACGTGCTGATGGGCAGCGAGGACGCGGTAAACCCCAGCGATTATATCAGCCTTGTGGGTATTCTGGGCAAGGACGATTGCTCGCCTCTCGAACAGGACCAGGAACAACCTACGCGGGTTCGACTTAGCGAGATAGTTGGCGAGGGTGTCAAAATTGTCAAGCGCGGTCGTTCGAAACGGACGGCATTCGAAGCAGCAGTGCCACAAGGTAGTGGCGACAACCTTGGGTTCATCACTGGACAGTAATCGTGGAACAGCCGCTACCGTCGTGGATAGCCGACAAGAATCGGTTTGGGCTTCCAACACCGCCATCTTGGGTGCAACAGGCAATTTACGACTTCGACGCCCAACTCGTCATCATCCCAAGCCGAACCGCGAAGCAATATATCTTGGCTCGACGGCGACTGCGTTCGGCAAACTACGGCGCGTTGGTCATGACGGTTGCGGCGCCGAATACCCAGATGATGTATGACCACGGGCTCATCGACGTAGCACCGATGAAATGGCCCGGAACGTGGACACAAGCGTGGGTCAATACCCTACTCGGTGAACTTCGCGGACGGGATACGTGGCGTGCGGGTGGTCCCGAGAAGTTCGTGCAAATTGTCGAAGATGCGGAGGCGGATGCCGAAATCAAGCAGCGCCGAAACTTGCGAGACGATTTCCGGCACCGGGCCGGAGACGCATGGCGATCGTTACAGGCTCGAACTGGACAACGCAATCTCCGGGCAAGCAATTACCACGGCGTTGCGTGTCCTAACCGTTAACCCTACTGGACGCACCGGAACTCCCAGCCTATACGGTAATGGGGCCGGGCGTAGGAGAACACTCTCATGGCTCTGACACTCGAAAACGCAAACTTCGCATGGCAGCGCGTTAAAATCGCGCTTTCAGGCGCCGATCCCGTCGTTGTTGCTCAGTTTAAGGATCTGAAGGTCAAGCTGGCAACTATTAGCGGAAACCCGACCCTTCAGTTCGTGGCATTCACCGATGGGGATATTACTGGTGCAGATGGTGTCCCTATTGCCGATGCTGCGGCTAAGCTCTACGCCGCTTACATTATCAAGGACGGCACATCGGGCACCGGAACTGGAACTGACGCCTTCTTCAAGCTGTTCGATAACGCTACGGTAGACACTACGGCTGGTGATGGTCGCGTCGTTCTACCGCTCTTGGTCGCAGACGACGAACGGGTCTTCATTGCCGACGAGGGTATGGCGATGGCGGCGGGTATTGTTGCCACGGCCCATACGACCTATTCAGGCGCTACAGACTCGACCGCTGGCGATGCAGGTAACGGGTTCGTTCTGCTCGGCGCGGCGTAATAGCGGTTTTCTTTGTTAGGTAGGTAACCACTCATACTCCCAATGCGAACCCGGCGCCGCCTACCCGGCGTCGGTAGCTCAAGGAGATTCCCTCAATGGCAATTCGAAACATTCGTCGGCAGGCCACCGTTCCAGGTGTGGCTACCGGCACGTCTGCTCCTATCTACGTCGATAGCGATGGTAGCGACATCCTCAAGATGATCCCTGCTGGGTCGGGAACGACCGAAGTTCAGATCGTTGACGCATCCTCGACACAAACCCTCACGAACAAAACGCTTACAGCACCGGCGGTAACAGGCGCGGCTTCACATACGGGTGCCGAGACACATACAGGCGCGGAAACGCATTCTGGTGTCGAAACGCACAGTGGTGCTGAAACCCACTCCGGTGCTGAGACGCACACAGGCGCGGAAACCTTTGCGACAGGGATTGTGACACACGCTGCCGCAGAGACGCATAGTGGAGCCGAGACCCACAGCGGAGCTGAGACGCATAGCGGCATCGAAACGCACTCGGGCGCGGAAACCCATAGCGGGGCGGAAGCCTTTACTGGTGGGGCTGTGTCGATTCGCAAGCAGGTTGAAATCAAAGCAGCGGGCTCTGAAACGCTTCTCACGCTCGATGGCCCCAAGGTCATGATTGCGACCGAAGCGGCGGTGCAGACGTTTACCCTACCGTCTGCTGCGACGGGAGGACTGGAGTTCACGTTTGTATGTGGAAACGCCGCCGGTGAAATCCTGATTACTCCTATTGCGGGGCAGGACATAATCGGCACGACAGATGCCGCAGGCGCCACGGGTATTGATACTGCCGATGGTGCAGGCATCAAAAATACGGCCGCTACGAATGTGCTTGGAAACTACGTCACCATCGTCTCCGATGGCGGAGTGCGGTGGTATATGACTTCTCAGGGTGGAGTCTGGGCCGCGCAGTAAATCGTAGACGCGGTAGCGAATGGGGGCTTCGGCCCCTCGCTCCGCCGAAGTTCAAGCGAAGTAAACGGTGAGGGCGGCAATGCTGTCGCCTTTCCCTTTCCTATTGGAGAAAACCCGTGCCTAGTGCAGGCGATTACCAGTTCTTTCAACGCCATTATACGTCGAAGAACATTGACCGCACGATTCTTGCGGCGCATACGTCTACCGATCACGCGAACGTCATTAACCCGAAAACAGCCTCGCACCAAATCTGGATTCAGAAGGTCGTCGTCGCAATTACGACGCACGCTGACCAAGATATCGCCTTTCAAGACGGCGCAGGCACGCCAGTATTGATTGCGCGCTGGTTCGACGAAGCCACGGCCGGAACGGCACGCCCGAACGATCTACCAACTATCGTGTTCGACTTTGGTCCGCAAGGCACCCCGCTAACCATTGGCGAGGAACTCGATATCATCCTGTCGGCAGCGGGTATTGCCGCGCGAGTCCATATCGAGGCTTACGAGAAACTTGGGGCTGCAATCGCCTACGATAGCGGCGCGGCGAACCAGTAACGACCAATGACCGATGTTCCGGTTTCGAACTACCTCATTCAGGTTGTGCATCGTGCGACCGGCAAAGTAGTTGAGTGGGCTCCGGGCCTCGAAGTCGAGCGCAACCTCATCGACGAGTTGGTTCAGCGTGTGGTTGCGAAGGGAGTAGGCGTAGGTCGAACGCAGGCCCATGTCGCGAACGACGTGCGCGTGGCCTTGAAAGAACTACTCTTCGACTTAAAGAATCAGGTGTAGCCTGTGGCTAGCGTCAAGCTAGGCGTGTGGGACGTAGACACACTAACGTGGGTGCGTGGGCGTCAGCCGGTAATCTCCACAGACAACCTTAACGTTTCGCTGGCGGGCGTTAGCACCGCCGCGAACCAGACAACCGGGAACACGAGCCTTTCGTCTATAACGACAAATACGAACTTGCGCCTTCTCGCGGCTGCGAGCGGATCCGTATCGGGCGTCGGGAACAACACTCTTATCACCCCGACGAGTGGGAAGAAATTGCGGGTAGCTTACCTTAGCTACAACCCCGCGCTTGCCGTCGAGTGTGCCTTCCGATTCGGCGCAGCAGGCACATTGTTTCTTCGCAACAGTCTCTTAGCGAACTCGGTTGTAGCAAAGGACTTTGGCGATATGCGCTATGTCGAAGGCGCGATTGACGAATCTCTCATCCTCAATTTGAGCCTCGGCGTTGCGACAATTTGGAACTGTTTCTACCAGGAGATATAGGTGGCGGCATTCAATAAGTTCGAAGTTTTTACCGAGAACCTCGCCGAGAAAGTGCATGACCTTGATCTGGACCTCGTGAAGGTCATGTTGGTGAATTCTCCCGCACCTGTTGCGACGAACTCGGTTAAAGCAGACCTCACTGAGATTGCTGCGGGTAACGGATACACGGCAGGGGGTGCCGACGCAACCGCTGCGACATCCCGAGCAGGCGGCACGACATCTGTGACGGGTGTTGACATCACATGGACAGCATCGGTCGGCTCGATAGGGCCGTTTCGGTATGCCATTCTCTACAACGATACGCCCACGTTGCCCGCTGACCCGCTCATTGGCTGGTGGGATTATGGGTCTAGTCTTACCCTGAACGCAGGCGAGAGTTTCGTTATCGATTTCGGAACTAGCATGTTCACGCTAGCATAAGATTATGTCACAGGCAAACGACTCTATTCTCGTTACTCCTGGCGCGGGCGCTACTGTTGCGACTCACCTTGCTGCTAGCAAGGAATATCAAGTCGTCATGATAGCTGACGAGTCTGGTCATATTCAGCAAACTCTCCCTACGTATAGCTGGTGGGTTCCTACCGCCTCTGTGGGGATAGGCAAACTCTTTGGCGATATTTTCAATGCGACCGGATCTGGTAAGATTGTGGAGATCCGTGGCATATGGTGTATCGTTGATACCGATACCGCTATTACTGGAGCCCTCGGCATTCAGATAATGTTGTTACGCACCAGTGCGGCAGGCACCGGAGGCACGGTGCCCACGTATAATGGCGGCAGCGCTGAGACAACGGGAACTATCATTCCATTTGACACCAACAACGCCGCACTTCCCGTCCAAGTTACCGCTCGGGCGCTCCCAACTGGCGGTGCGACGATTTCTGCGTTCTATTGGTCTCAATTTTATGCGGGAGAAGAAACAGCCACTTCTCAGGCGTTTATAGGTAGTTTTCAGAATATGCTTCCTACTGGCACTATGACCCAGCGTATTACCCTGAACGAGGGACAAGGACTACTTCTGAAACAGGGTCCTGTCGCAGCTACAGGGAACGTCTCGTTTCTTACACTATTTACGCTCATCTAATCCATGAGTCTGCTGCTTCTTCTACAAGGCGGAGGTGCGGCACAATTCATCCTCACAGCCGATTCTGGGTCGTTCGCGTGGACTGGAACAGCCGCCTCGACCCTAAAAAATAGCAAGGTTATTGCAAGTGCAGGTTCCTATACCCACACCGGAACAGCAGCGAGCCTTGAATACAATCGTAGGATAGCGGCCGACTCGGGTGTATTCACATGGACGGGCACTGATGTTACGTTCCGTAAGCAGTTTACCTTTGTAGCTAATGCTGGAGCGTTCGCGTGGGGTGGCACCGCTGCGACGCTGACCCGAACCTTTAATCCACTAGTGGCAGCGAGTGGCTCATTTGTATGGACCAGTGTCAGCACCCGAGTAATTCTTGACGCGATTCATGCCGGAGGCGGTATTCCGCTCATACTTAACGACTAGAAATTTCAATGGCAACACTGCTTAGCTCTATTCGTGACCAAGCTCGCATCAAGCTCAAAGAAACTAGCGCGTCCTTTTGGACTGATGCCGAGTTGCTCGACGATATCCGCACAGGTATCAACGACCTGTGGGGCGCGGTCATCGACCTTCACCAAGAGCACTACATCACGGTTGATGCCACGAACGTCACCATCGCAACAGACGGCACGAGCCTCGCCGGGGTTCCAACCGATGTATTCAGGGTATTGCTAATTGAGCCCCGCGATACTACGAGTGCAGGTAGCCATCGTAGCGTCATGTTCGTGCCGAAGGATTATAACTCGCCAGAGTTTATCTCGGCACGGGCTCTTGGTTCACAAGACCCCACGAACGGTCTTCGCATTTACTACCAAGTGACCGAGGCGGGGTCGCCCGTTGGGGCACCAACAATCCTGATTGCGCCGTCACCATCAAGCGCAATGAACATTCGCTTGGTCTACGTCGAAGGACCCGGAACGGCCGCGCTCACCGCCGCGTCGAACAATCCTATCCCCGGCGAGAGCGATATGGCGCTCATTGCGTGGACGATTGCCTACGCACGCTCGAAAGAACGTGACGACCGTTCGCCCGACCCGAACTGGCTCACCATCTACGCGACCGAGAAGCAAAACCTGCTTACCCGACTGACCCCGCGCCAGACGCAGGAAACCGAAGAGGCAATCGGGGTTTTCGATTACCTTTGGTAGAAAGAGGGTAGTCATATCCCGAAACTCGACTTATACAAACTCGGCGACCTTGGCGTTGATCTGACGAACTCGGTCATCCACGCCGAAGACGGCACGTTCTCGTCTGCACAGAACGCGGTGCCGGGACTGCGTGGCGAGGCGGGCGCGGTCGTCAAGCGCGATGGGTTGGTAGAAATCAACTCCAGTGCCATGTCTACGCCCGCTCGTGGTGCGGTCTACGCACCTTTAACGCCGGGAAACACAAGCGGCGGTGGCACCATTCGTGTTTACGTTGGGCGCTTCAACGTGTCGGGTCCCGACGTAGGCTGGTTTCACTCCAGCGACAATTTTGCCAACATCTCCATTGTCACGACAAACCCATCGCCGCCTGAATACTTCTACAAATTCAATACGCTTGGTGAGCAGGGTAACGTTGCAGTTACAGTTGACAACAAGATGTATTACGCGGGCAACATCACGACACCCGGAACCGATGTGTTAACGATTCGCGTATGGGACGGGATACTCGATCGAGAGTTCGCGCGTATTCCAAAGAATGTGTCGATCAGTGCCACTGCCGAGCCGTATACCATCTATACATTGCTTGCGGTGGGGGCGACGATTTATTTCTCGGTTCTGAACAATAGTCTGACCGGGAATGACGCATCGAGCACTATCTATTCGCTCGATACCAAAACTGGAGTGATTACCAAGGTCGGTGGTGATATTTCGACAGCCGCCACGGACGCTCAAGTCATTTCACTCGGGTGGTCTCTTGGAAGACTCTGGGCTGGAACGTCTGAGTTAGACCCAAAGGTATATTACATTCGACCAAGTGTTGATACAGCGTGGACTCTCGACGAAACCTTTACGGCTGCCGATGTTGACCAGGTCAAGTTTCTGATTGACTACAGAGGCACGCTTTTTGCAGGAACGCGTTCGAACGGTGGAGCAGAAACCGCGACTATTCAAGCTCGCGCGCCCCTTGACGGAGCGTGGACTTCAAGTGTGAGTGCCCCACTAGGTATAGCCAATTTTACAAACGCTACGATCTTCAAAGGTAATTTGTATGTAGCGCTCCACCACCAAACTGGTGATGACCTATACGTCAAGAAATATGACGGAACGACATGGAGCGATGCATATACGGCACTCAATGCCACAACTGGCGCTGAACAACCGTTCGTATTTAGCACGGCCGAGCGTGTCTACTTCTTTCGTGGGGTTGATAACAATGACGTAGTAGTGTCGTCTGATGGCACGACGTGGGGCTCGCCGATTGTGTTAACTGGTGGTAATACGCAATCATGGGCTGTGGCCGCAATCCTGGTTTAACATGGCTGGCTTCTATATCGCTCAAGGCGGTTCGACGCTCTACCAAATGTCCTTGACGGGCACCGCCGTAGCCCTGACGCTTCCGACTGGTGTCACGATAAACTCGGCTGGACGCCTGCGTGGGGCCACACTTGGTAAACAAGTCGTGCTTGTGGGCTCGCCAAGTGATAATCTTACCGTGAATGTGGACGGACTGGTGGCGAAACTTGCGATGCTGCCTCCTTCAAGTCCACTGACGCTTGGTAATGGAAGCGCTGGGTCGCTGAGCGGCGCGTATACTGCATGGACCACATTCAGGCTCAAAGACACGTTTGGTAACCTCATCCTAGAGAGCGATTTTAGCCCAGTTAGTGCATCGGCAACGATTACATCAAAGTTCTTACGGGCCACGAACGTGCCAGTTACGAATGACGTCATCCCAACCGGGCTCTTGTTTTCGCGACAGCTTTATCGACCAACGACAGGCGGCACGACAAAATTTCCGTGGCTAGAGCTTGATGGCAATGTGCTGACGTCTGTCGAGGATGACCTTGCCGACGCGAGTTTATCGTTGGTAGCGGCACCTACCGATCTCGGGACCCCGCCAAAGTTCGATCTCATCGTTGAGTGGAAGGATCGACTGTGGGGCAAGGCCACGAACGACATCGATACCCTCTATCAGTCGGGGATTGGTAAGGCATATGCGTGGCCCGCGAGCCGCACGATTCCAGTCCCACCACGCAACGGCGATGAAGTTGGTATCAATGGGTTCCTTCGCCGCAAAGACGAACTTGGCGTGGGTAAGCGCGATGCCTTGCACAAGATCGTCGGAACCAACACCACGAACTTTACGCGGCAGGTCGTCACAGATCGAATTGGTATTTGGGCGGCCGACTCCTGCGTCACCATTGACGACGTAGGTTACTTTCTCGGGAACCCGTTCGGTGTCTACAAGTGGGGCGGGTCGAACCAAGTCGAGAACATTACGAATGCGCGGGTTCGCGCGTGGTTCGAAACCGATACATATTTCGCCCGTGCAGAGTTCGACAATGCAGTCGGAATGTATGAACCCGTTACGCATTCATATATCGTGTTCCTCTCGGCAGTGGGTTCGACCGACCTGGATCGGTGGATTCAATATGATATTGCGACAGGTTCATGGTGGGGGCCTCACAAAACGGCGGCATTCACCCCTAATGGTGGCGTAACCCTTCGCGATAGCAACAATGTAGCCATTGCGACGTGGCTCGGCAGCGACGGTAAGCTCTACAAAACCCAAACAACCAAGACAGATGGCGCGAGTTCGGGTATTGATTTCGACGCCACAACGAACTGGTTCGCGGGCGGGACACCGGACATCTTCAAGACGTGGCTCAATCTCTCGGCTATCTCGAAGATACAGGCAGCAGGCACACTTACCATTACGCCAACCGTAGGAAATCTTGATACTAGCGCAGGCACCGCGATATCTCATGATATGACACTTGGTAGGGAGTTGCTTCGTATCCTCGGGAATGGGCGCTTCTCGCGGCTTCGCTTACAGAATAACACAGCCGCGCAGGACGTGGTGCTATTTGGGTTGGAGCTTCCATTCTTCGAGAACGGGCGCCGGTAAACGGTAGTGGCGAACCCGAACACGGATCTTCCGAACCACGCGAGCGCTCGCCCAACATGGAGTTTCCACGAACGCTATGCGAGCGATGCCGAGTTCAAGCGACAGGTAGACGAAGGTCGCAAGCGAGCGCGCGAGCATCGCACCATGAAGGAAATTCGCGAGGCAACTAATATGGTTCGTCATAGAAAGAAGCTCTACTAAGTGTATGAGTGCAATCGATAGAAGGCCGCAACCCGGTATTATTGAAGCGTGGGATGAGATTGGACTTGACACGCTTCAGCAAAACTTCGAGGCGTTGTTTGGCGACAACCTTCAGGGATTTCGCCTTGATGAGCTTGAGGCCGAACTCGCGACTCTTGCATCTGGACGGTCATACCTGACAACAGTCGATGACGGCACGCTGTCGGTGCAAGCGATACCGATTCCTGCAACAGACGGTGGCACCGGGTTCGTGTCGTATACGGTAGGTGATCTGCTCTATGCTGATACCACTACGACACTGGTAAAATTAGTGGCCGTCGCGGCAGGCAAAGTTCTTCGAGCGGCCGGAATAAGTGTCGCTCCAGCATATTCAACGTTTACCGTTGCTGATACATTTGCCACGGGATCGATACCTTACGCAAGTGGAACGGATACACTTACTGCGCGCAACTTACAATCCCAGATTCTTGTAAGGGTTTCATTTCGCGGTTAGATACATGCTTATTCTTGACGCCACGACCAAAACACTCGAAGTAGACCTTGATGGGGCCATTACCACCAATCAACTCCCGTTCCAAGCGAACTATGTTGATGTGACCACGACTACCTATACACCGAGTGAAAATGATGGGACCACGAACAGCACCACCAATGTGACTCTCGTTGCCGCTCCCGCTGCATCTACACAACGACAAGTCAAACTGATTACCGTCTATAACGCCGATACCGTTGCAGCGGTTGTCTCAATCATCTACAACAATAATGCTACCCTGCGGACTCTCGTCAAGGTGACGCTGGCTGTGGGGTCCACCCTGATCTATACCGATGGGGAGGGGTGGCGAGTGCTGACCACAACTGGACAAGTGATCACTGGTGGTGGTGCTCCTGGAGATGCCACCTACATCACACAGACCGTTAATGCCACGCTGACGGCAGAACAGGCACTCTCGACCCTCGCCACAGGCATCATGCAGGTGACGACTGGGACTGGGGTGATTACGAGTGTAACCACATCCGCAGGGCTTGCCGCGCTGCTGAGTGATGAGACCGGGACAGGAGCAGTTGTCTTTGGAACCTCACCGACGTTGATCACGCCCGCACTGGGGACGCCCGCCAGTGGCGTGGCGACAAATTTAACCGGGCTGCCGGCGGCGCAGTTGACCGGAACGATCACCTCGGCCACGCAAGACCTTATCACGCGGCTGGGCACCATCACGTCTGGCGTGTGGAACGCGGGGGCGGTGACGTCGAGCGGAGCCGTGATTGGCACAATCTTGACTGCGCCGTCCATCACGACGGCATCGGGGGCACTCGGGATCACGCCAGCCGCTGGGTCGAATCTGAACGTCACGCTGTCCACCACGGGCGACTTCGCGGTCAATACGAATCAGTTCTACGTCGATACCTCGACTGGCAACGCTGGGTTTGGGACAGGTGTCCCTGCACAACTAATCGACGCTCGTGGGGCGACTGTCAATACGGCCGGGTTTGCCTCTATCGGTAACTCAGACCTGACAAACTTTTTCATTGTGGGCAGTGGACGGTCAGGAGACAAATGGACACGATTTTTCTTTAGCAATAATGCGACGAACTCGTCTGGTTTTCAGATTGCCACATCAGCGGCAGACACATCAGGGGTATCCGAGAAAGTCGTGATTCTGACAAATGGTAATATGGGCATCGGGACGACGGGGCCTCCTACGGGTGGTGGTCCTGCACTCGCGCTCGGTCAAGGCACACAACCCACCGGCATCGCCTTGAACACCGCCGGTATTTGGGTGCAAGACGTGGCGGGCACTGCTGAACTCATGGGCTTCGATGAGGCTGGCAATGACGTCCAACTCACCCCGCACAATTTCACGTTGTTTTCGCCGCCGGCCGACCATCCTTTCCCGTGGGCGTATTACGCGAGTAACGCCTATCTTGGGGTAGAAATGGGCGTCGATCTGGCGCGGTTGGTCCAACTCGTGGAGAGGCTGACCGGCGAGACGCTCACGCATGTTCGGACAATTCCCACCGAGGATTGGGTCGCACACCAGTCTGCGATCGTGCAGCGCGCCATCGCCGAGGTGACCGCGTGGAAAACGCAGCGGGACGCCTTCACCCCGACCACCGGCGTGCCGATCTTTCCAGTTCCATGTCCCGTGCGGCCCGTCGTCAAGGCTCCTCCGGCGTGGTTGGCCGCACGGCTTGCGAAACAAGGGCGCACACTAGATCTCGTGTCGGTGATACAAACACTCGACACGGCATGGCCTGTGGTGCCATCTCCCGAAAGGCTCAGAACATGAAACAAAAGGAAACGTCACAACCTGTTGCTGTATCAGTGGTTATCTCGCTTACCGAAGCCGGATTGAAAGATATCCAAATTGCACTGCTTCAGCGGGAGGTTATGACCTTGCGAGTTCGAGAGGCGTTAGCTCAAGCAGAAAAAGCGGTCGTAGACGCATTCGTGGCGGTGGGGCTCGACCCAACCAAGAACTACACATTGGACCGTGCTGCCCTTACGGCCACCGAAGTGGTAAAATAAGGTAGGCACCCTTGCAAGGAACGTGCCAATTCATTAGGATAATCATCAATGGCTAGTCATTCGCCGGGGCTCAACGCTATTCAGAACCGATCGCCGGGTGAGGTTATTCGGAAAGCACCACTTCCTAGTGGTGGACGAACGTTGCCGGGGTTCAACACTCCTAAGAAACGACCAGGCAGCGTGCAGGTGCCGGGTGGGTTTATTCGGGAAGAAACACTTCCTAGTGGACGAACGGTTTTATTCGCTGATAGCGGTATGATGGGCGAGTGGGGTGCAGACGACCCGATGGAGGCCCAGCGAGCGCAAGAAGAAGCCCAAGCGGAAGCAAATGTAGGCCGGCGTGAGATTCGAAGGGACGAAGCCGCTACGGGTCTCGCGGAGGGTAATCTCGTTATGCAGGGTATCACAAATGCGGCCGCAAGCCCAACCCGTATGTCGGATTGGGGAGCGGGTGTAAACCTTCGCCAGCCTGCTTATGAGCAGCAAGGGCAGACCGCGCTTGAGGCCAAGTTTGGGCGTGAAGCAGCTGATGCTCAGCGCGCGTTCGCGGGTAGCGAATCCGCGGCCCAGCGTGCAGCGGATGCAGCAAGGGCTAAGCTTGAAAAGTCAGCGGGTCTCGAAGACTTCAATCGACGGCAAGCGGCTGGTGTTGCCGATTTCGACCGGCGAGTTGCGGCTGCAAAAGATCTTGGTGGTCCTGATAATGTTATCACACCCCAAGGCGAGCCTGACGACACAGCCGCGTGGCACGCAAAATTTGCTCGCGAAAAAGACCGTGTGGGTCAAACAGCCCGTGCAAGTCTTGATGCCTTACGCGGGGTCGTGAGCGAACGTGGGATGCTCGGCGGCGGACAAGAGGGCGCGGGAATTGCTTCGATCATCGGTGGGGCACAGGGTGAGTTGGGTGAGTTTGGTCGCGAAGAGGCTATTCAAGGCGCAGTCCGAGCAGCACAAGTTGCTGACCGCAACTATGCAGGTGGCCTGACGCGGCGCGGTCAAGATATGTCACGCATCAACTCGTTGCTCGGGATCATTAGTTCGAGCGGACGCGTCTACTAATGGCGAATCTCTTGAAAGGGGCGTCCACGAAAGCAGCTGGTAATACGCTTTCGCAGGAAGCGTTCATCTCAAAGCTGCATACCGGTGGCGCGCTTGACGAGGGGTCAGGATTCTCACGAGCGTTTCAGCCTAGCGAGACCGAAGGCCAGTATGAAGCTCGGCTCGAAGCGTGGAAAAAAGGTAAGACCGGCGGAGTCGCAACGCCCGCACCAGCTACTAGCCCAACAATGACCGCTATTGCGAATATGACAGGCGGCGGCGCTCCAAGCAGCGGTGGTGGTGCCCCAAGTGAGTCTGTTGACAGCGGCGAAGGTGCGGCCATGGCTCCGGGTATCGGCCCAAGTATTATGGCCGGTATTATCAAGGCACTGGGGCGGCGTATCCCGCCATCGAACGCGTATGTGCTTGGCCCGAGGCCCTACTAACATGGCAATCACGCGTCCTGAAGATATCACCAGACTGCTAGAAATACTTCAAGGCTTCGAGCAATTTCCGGGACGCGCTCCCGGTGGGTCGGGGCCTACCGGTATTGGGCATGTTAGTTCTATTGGGCACGCACCATCTGGTGGCTTGTTTCCTCAACAAACCGCTCAGGACTACGATCGACTCGTTCGTGAACAGTTAGAGTATCTTGATCTGGTGGGAGACGCACCCACGCGCGTGCGACACAATTTCGGTGAAGAGGCTCAACCCGCGCCCACACCAGACCCACAAGGTTACGGCGCCGGCACGCACGAACAATTTATGGCCCGACGCCCCGCGATTGAGTCTCGTGGGCTCGCCGCTATTCGACGCACGACAGGACGATAACTATGCCGCAATTTCCGCCGTATACTTCTCCGGTCTCGCCACGTTTCGACGTGCTTGAGGCACTCAAGAGACGCCAGAGTCCTTCAAACTTCGTAACCCAGGACGAGGGGGGACCACGCCCATTTATTCCGCCAAGCGGGAACGCTGTTGTGAGTCCATACGAAAGCGAACAGCGGTCACTTCGGGATCTGGTTCTTGGAGCCAACGACGCAAGCCAGCGCGAGGAAGTTGACGCTATTCGTAGAGCACAGGCGGGCGCTCGCCTTCGCGGATTCGACACCCCACAGGCAGAGGCAGGCTACGGCCGTGAGCGCGAAGAATTCAAAGCCCAGACGCCCCGAGAAGTTGCGGGTATACAAGGCGCAGCCGATGTTGAAGCAAGTCGATATAAGGCCGATGAGGCATTGACGCGTCTACTGGCCCAGATTACAAGTCGCGAGAAGATTGCGGGGGGAAATCAGGCCCTTCGAGAGGAACTTGCAGAGCGCGCAGTGCCGCCACAGACCCTCAAGGAGCTTGATACGGCTCGTTCGACCTACCAGGGCAATACCATGCCTGATTGGTTTCCAGGGAATACCGCCCAGCGACAGGATTATATTGCGAAACTCGCGAACGTGCTTCGTCGGATAGGATCGTTAGAGTTCATAACGGCGGCAGCGCGTGATACCGCTTCGAGTGGTGAGAGTGTCGAAGAGGCATTAGCGGCTGCGGCGGCTCAGGGTCGAACACTTGACCCTCTCGAAGTCGAGGCATTTCAACTGTTCGTCGAAGAACTGAGAGGGCCATAACGTGCCACGACAGTTGACCCCTCGGGAACTCGAAAACCTACGAGAAACCGAAGCCATCCAGGCTGGTCCGAGTTGGCAGGACAGCTTAGCGGAGACAAAGTCTTTTCTTCGACGCCTTAAACGACCCGAGATCGAAAACCTTTTACGAGCGGGCCAAACATCAACCGAGGCTGAAGCAAAAGCTCGCGCAGCGTCGTCATTTGTCGGTCAACTTAAAAGCGACCCTCTTGGCTACGTCAGGCGCGGAATTATAGGTGCTGCCGTTCCGCTTTCATTCGCTAGTGGAGGAATTGGCGCCGCCGCAAGCGTGCCATTTGCACTTGAAGCCATTAACAATCTCGTTCGGAATCCTTCCTCTGGTTCGGCTGTGATGGCGGGGTTGAGTGTTATACCTGGTGTGCGCTCGGTTTCGAAAATGCGTGGGGCTGCTCGTGCGATACAGGCAACAGCGGGATCGCCCGATGCACGAGCCCTCGCAACCGTTCGTGAGGCGACGAAGCGGCAAGCTCGCGAGGCTCGACGGGGCACGGAGGTTCCATATCGAGCAGATATTCCCTCATCGTATAGATCCTCAGAAAGTCCTTATCCGTCATATGAGAATGCTCCTGTTTATCGGCCACCTACCGGGCAATTACCACGCAACGTGAATCGTTTACCTGTGCGCCCTATTGAGAAAGCTGCCGAACGACAGCTTACACGGGGCGTCCAAGTTGGTAGACCAAGTGAGTCTACCAGTGGGGCGACGCCAGAAGACATTATCGAGAGCTTGCGTGGGGCAGCCGGGAGCCGAGCGGGGCGAGAGATTCCGAACCCGCAACTCCGCGCCACTATGGAAGCCATGTTCCGCGAGAATAATCCCGTATTTCGGAAGATGGTTGACGCAGGAATGTTCCGCCGATTGAGCGGGCAGCGTGTTCCGCCAATGGAAGGCGAAGCATCAGAAGTCGCCGAACGCGTGCTGACGCGTGGGGCACAAGTTGGACGAGCGGATGAATTTACCGACTATGTTCCAGTGGCGGCTGAACGACTATCACCCGCGACTAGGCCCCCTGTTTCGATGGAGCCTTCGGATTGGCTGAATACGGACGTTGTTCGCTATCCTCCACGCAAAGGTATTCTTCGTCCAGACGAGAGTGTTCGTGGACTCGTAGGAGAAATGTTGAAACGGGTTCCCGAGGATGTTCAATTGACGAAGTATCCTATTCCGACAGGTGACAGCGAAATAGCACGCGCACTCCGACAGCGAGCTATTGTTGATGCAGCGAGCCGTGCGAAGACAGAAAAAGATCCCGCGAACCTCGTGGCGATACGTAAGCTTATTGACTACATTCGATCTATTAAATAGCTTAGTCGGTGGAGAGGGCTAATGCCTGATTGGGCCGAGCTCGAACGACGATTTCAACGTGGGACTGCTGGCGGTGTGGCTCCACAGGGTGTCGCTTCGCCACCGAGCGGTGGGTCCGTCTGGGACCGAGCCGAAGCCCAATCAGGAAGACGAACCTCTTTCGAAGCTGTGACGCCTGAAGAGTTTAACTGGACCGAGCCAACGCCTCGCCCCGAAGATACAGGACTTGGCTATACGCCGCCCGAAGAGGAAGGTATCAGTGCCAAGCAGGTTGGGCTCGGCGGTGCTCTCGCGGGTGCTGGATTGCTTGCCGCTGGGATGATTCGCAAGAACCCTCATCTGACGATGAAGGGTCTACGTGGTCTTGGTCGAGCCGTGAATACGGCACGGTATACGTCAATGCTCTCAGGTCTTGCACCAGTTAAAAGTGCCCTCGGTAATATAGGCGCTCCGCTGATCGAATCGGCTGAGCGTGGGATCCTCGACCCAGCGAAGGCATTTGTTTCGCGGCAGACAATTTCGGATTGGCTAGCAGCCATTCGCGACCCTCGTATTACGAGCCAAATGCAAGGCCTTTCTGAGGACCTCTACGGTGGCATGTCGCGGTTCAACCTCCCGGGGCGCGTCATGGGCGCAGGCGACTACGCGACGCAACAAGCTCTCATACGCGGGGGCTTGACCATGGACGAAGCCCAGCGTGCGACGCTGATGACACCCCTCACGAAGGGTCGTTTCGGTAAAGTGGGTGAGGTTCTTGATAGTCCTGCTGCCGAGGTTATGATACCTTTTAGGCGTGTGCCGTTCAATCAGGCACTTGAGGGTGGGCTCGCCATCAAAAAGACATTCGAAGACCCACTATCACGAACCGGACGACTGACGATGGGTGCCTCAGTGGTTGGAGGTGCAGCAGGCGCCGCTACGGCGGATGAACAATACCCTGTGCTTCCGGCATTCATTGCAGCGATGGCTGGACGCTATGGCTTGCCAGTGGGACTCGCGGCAGCTCTTGTTCGGCTTCAGATGGGTAAAGGTGGCGGTGGCATTCCAGGCTCGCTCTTGCCCGTAAGCGAGTATGGGTTCGAAGAGAGCCTCAAGAACCCACTTCGTCCTTTGGACCCCGACTATTGGGGCATCAGGCGGGCCATTCGTAGGGCGACAGAGAGTCGGTAAACCGTGGACGGGGTATTCGTATCAATTGGGCTCGCAATCGCTACAACGGGCATCGGTGGGGTTATTTGGGGCATCCGGCTGGAGGGTCGCGTGAACACGCAGGAAGCCGTAAACACCGCTCAACGTGAGGAAATCATCCACCGACTCGACCGTATTGAACGCAAGATCGATAGTGCGAACGGTAGCAAGAATTATGCCACAAGCTAACCCAATCCCGCCCGGGTATCGGTTCTATCGCACCCAGATTGAGGCCGTTGCGACCCAATATGGGGTAGACCCTGTGTTGATCGCGGCTGTGTGTTGGCAAGAATCTGCGTTTAATACAGATGCGTTTCGGTTCGAACCAAAATTTCATTCGCGTTACCTTAAGCACAAGCCCGAATGGCGAGACCACAACCCCCGAAGGGTAAGTTCTAGCTATTCCTTGATGCAAGTAATGGCGGTGGTTGCCACGGAGGATGGCACACTTATGGCGAACGAAGAACCTGAAGTTCTATTTTTGCCCGAACGGGGGTTGCGAGCTGGATGCGTTCGGTTGGCAAAATTGAAGGCATGGGCTGCGAAGCTACCGCTCGATCCGGCGAACCGTGAACTCGCGATGCTTGCGGCCTACAACGGTGGCCGAGGCGGCAACAATAAACCGCCGTTCAGGAACGGTAAGTATGCGCACGAGGTTCTCGCGAAGCTCGCCCTTCTCAAGACACACACCTAGCGCGCTACAACGCCACACAAAACAAAAGCCCCAGAGAACTAGCCCCTGGGGCTCAACAGCCAACTCACCCAACTTGGCGCAAGCTATTCTGGCTTCTCTGGCTTACTTTACGGGTATGATGCAGAATGACGTGCCATCGTCCTCAGTATAACCCTGCTCGTCAATCTCATACACGAGTGCACCGCGCCCACCGTTCTTGCCACACGCTACAACCTGTTCTTCGGTCGTAACTTCGGTCAAGGTAAACGTGGATACCTGTATGATGCCAATAAGGCTCACATACCGGATGGAAACGGCAAGGCTAACTGCGGCAACTACACACAATATAAACGCGACGATGCTTCCTATGATCGTTTTCATGTAAACCTCGTTATAGTTGAGCTCGTGGATGCTATTGTCGCCAGAATTTCGCAGTAGCCTCGTAAATCGAAAAGATGTCTCGGCCATAGAAATGGCGCATGCGGTCGCTCATTTGATTCACGAAAACCACCCGACCATCAATATCCACTGAAGGTCCGCCACTCATCCCGCCAATGCCTGCCTGATCACTAAAGACCCAGAGCCCTTCTTCTTCCTCAATGGTGCCAATAGAACTCACGTTCCCGGCGCGGAAGTGAGAACCAATGCCATCCTCAAGCGCAAACCCATAGTGAGCAATTTCCATACCCACCATGATGGGTTTGGTTCGCGGCCGAAGTTCGGGCCGATTCAACCCAGGAACGCCTAACACGGCTATGTCGAGGATTGGGTCAAGAAAAACAATCTTCGCGAGTATTCGATCTACAACCACAATCTGCTCTGGATAGTCTACACAATGTGCGGCTGTCATAAGATAGTCGCGCTTATTATCAATCGTGAACCCCGAACAGCCGCCATACCCACGCACCGTTGTTAGCATCGCGGTAGAGGCGGCCACGCGCTGAACAATGCTCGACCAGTCGAATGCAAATGTGGGGAGGGTAAGAAGGAAGGCGAGACAAGTGGCGAGGGCGACACGAATCATGACAGGTTCCTATGGCGATGGGATGCCCTCCAACACCGTGAAGAGCTGCGTTACCGTTATCGAGGGGCTGCGGGCTTCCTCGGACGCATATAGTCGAGCAAAAGCAATGTATTCTCCTACGTAGGGTAAAGGCATTCGCCTGCCGCCCCACGATTCTTGTAGCAATTGACGATCTTCCCAACGGCACGATGCGCGCGTTGGATACTGGTCATCATGCCACTGTTCAACCGGGTAAGTCCAGCCCGTGCAAAGCCACCCTGGTTCGTTATCCCTGACAAAGTCCAGACGAACTGTATAGACGAACTCTGCGTGGCCACTAGCATAATTCCAACGATATGCAACGTGGGGGCTCACTGTTAGTTCGATAACAGCAGCGGCATGGCCAGGCATCACAGCAAACCCGACCACGAAAAACCCCATCGTAAGTGCTCTAATCCAGTATGGCATGATCTTTGTGCTCCTGCAACTCGTCCTCGGTATCGGCCTCGAAATCTTCAATTTGAAACATTTCAGCAACCGTCTTGACCCGCTTGATACCATCGATGGGCTTTGCTCGTGTAGGCGTCTGGGTCGCGCGGTGGCGTCATCGGCTTATCACCATGCACGTCATCGGTCCCGAGCCCCCGAAGCTCGAACGTCAAAAGAGCGAAGGCGTGCCACACAACTGCCGTTAAATGGTGCGAACGCGTCTCAGCATCGTAGCTCTCGCCCTGAAGCCACAAGTTAAGATGACGTTGGAGCGCCGCGACCGACAAGCCCCACTTGTAACCCTTTTCCCAGTTCCGGTCGTCGTATTTTAGGCAGCCGACGCCGTAATGAATCGCAAGCGCCCATACGGGCTCAGGCGGAATTAGGTCAAAGCGAGCCAGCTTGCTGCCCTTTCGGCCACCTGTCGTTGAGTCTACCATGACCGTTTCTTTGACAGGCGAGAACGCCGATGCTCGGTCTTCGTGGGTGTCCTTCTGACATTCTTCCTCAGCGCGCTCTTGTGCGGCTTCGGCGAGCCTGTTGATTATCTTACGAGCGACTGCCGTGTAGTGGTTGTTCACGTGGTCTTCTTCTCCGCGTCGAGTTTGGCCTGATACTCGGCAATCAGTCTCGCGATTGCTTGTTCGAACTCTGCTGCCTTCGCGAGCGCTTCGTTCAGCGTAGGCACGACGGTCAGCAAGTGATGGAACAGGTTACCGCCGCGCTCGGCAAAGGTTGCCTTGTGCCCATTTGCATTCACAATGATGATGGGTTTCGTCATCATCATGGCTATTCCGGTTTCACATGCCTTACCTTCGGACTGCGCCAACTGTAGAACGATCACGAAATCAGCCTTCGCGATGCCTTCGATATCCTTCGTGGCCTGACGAACTAGCTCGTCGTAGTCCTCGGACTCAAGATGCGTCCACCAGGGTTCCGTAATGGTATGGCCTGCTGCCTCAATCGCGTCTGCTGCTGTCACGGCTTCGATGCGGTTAGCCCACGGAGCTGCAAGATAGATGTTCAAACCGTCTTCCCCCCATTTACCCACGAACGAATTGCCATAGCGTTGAACACGCCACAGATGCTAAAAAGCGCCCAATCGCCCGACTGGTAACTAGCAAGCATCCAGCTCGTTTCGCCCGATTAGGACGTTCCCAAGCCATCTAATCATATCTAATCCTGCACGAGTCGAATTACCCTCGTCTTCGCCTTATTCTGCAAGAATACTGCCAAGGTCGTAACGCCATACGTATCGAGCGCGCGCTGGACTTCTTCTTTCAAGCGATAGTTGAGTTCGCTATCGCGAGCGCGAGGTTGGCGCGTAGACATTTTCTGTAGCTCGTCCCACGACGCGATGCCTTCGATAACGGTCAGAACGGCCCCCGCTGTCAAGTCCGCGATGGTCGCAAACGAATCAGCCGTGTGAGCCGCGAGCCGCTCAATATCCCGAACCTCGAAGATGACAATCGCCTCGACCAGAACGGTGTCACCAGATGGTAGCGTAATCGTTTGGGACTTGCAGTTGAGCGAATCCCGCACGACCGACATGATAAGAATCTTGGTAATCAGCGGCCAATGGAATACAAGGCCCGCGCCACCACTGACGAGCCGCTTGCCTCCAACGAACTTGACATAGCCTTGTGTCGTGTCGATGATATTCAGGCGCGGTATCCAGCGTCCGACCCATCCGACGATCTCACCAAGCCAAGCGAACGCCTCCCCCATTACTACTTCTTATAGCAGCGTGGCACCGTCTGGGCAGCCAATGTCAACCCGATTGCAATGAGAGCGAGTATCACATATTCCATGATCTACCTCAGAGAAACCTCCCACTTGCCATTGCGTTCGAGTCTCGCATTACCCATCATGACATCGCCGGGTGTATAGCCGCTAATCTCGCCATACGTGCCATACGTCTCCATGAAACTCGACCCCACGACACCAATAGATTTACGGAGGTTGACGCGTTGGTTGGCTACGTCACGGATTTCCTTCCACGACGGGAGCAGTAGTGGCTGATGAACGTGACCCATCAGGTATAGCTGGGAATCGCCTTGGTCCATGAAACGAGAGAGGATTTGCGCGACGGTGCCCTTCGTGCGAGCGCCGCCTACCCCGTGCCAGAGTGAAATCCTGAAGGGGTCATGCGCCCCGTAGTGAACATCTACCATCTGCCGACCGTTGCTATAGGGAATCTTGAGAAGGATTGCAAGAAGTATACCAAGGTCACCAAAGCCAGGGATAGCTCGTCGCTCGTGGTTGCCCCCGACGTAACCAAGGATACGATGTCGCGCGGGCGCCCACAGTTCACAGAACTTGAATACTTGCGATTGTGGGTCCGCAATTTGTTCGAACGGGCGCCCGGGGCTCCACATCGCCCAAGCGTCAACCATGTCGCCCGTCCACAGCATGAAGCGGTTCTTCTGTGCAAGCACCCAATCGCGGTATTCGATTACGCGATTGACTTTGCACCCGACGTGCCCGAACTGAACGTCGGTAATCTGGAGCAACTCGATCATGGGGAACTTTGTCGCCGGGATCTGCCACGAGATATACTTCGCTTGTTCCTTGAACAGCATACTACTTGTCATAGGATGGTCGTTCTTACCCATCCGAGCCGCGAGTCGGTCAAAAACGGTCGAAGTCTGGTTGATTAGAGACCGGAACTGGCCCACATTCGGTGACGTCGTCGTAAGTTGATGTGATACCATTTCCTGTGCTCTCGGTTTTTGATTTCCCATTTCTGCTTTCTTCGGTTCAGGCTTTCGGGGTAGCGGTGGTTGTGACACCATGTGCAAAGAAAAGTCCTGTGAGCAATGGCTGACGGTCGAACCCTATCCTGTCCGCAATCATTACAGCGTTTGCGAAGATGTTCTGCGCGCCGTTTCACCTAGTTTCTCTTGCAAGAAACGAGCCAATGCCAAACCCATCATCGGTCGCGATGTATCTCAATAATATCACCAGATACGGGGTCAACTACCTGAGTTATCTTCATGCTTCACACCAGCCGAACTCAGCTTGAGGTAGGCGCGACCCGGTCGAATGACTGTAGCTTTTTCGAGTTGCGTGACGGTAATACCCTGCGCGATTAGCTTCTTTGGGTCAAGCTTCGACGTAGTGGGGTAGACGAGCTTCAGGCGTCCGTGGCCTTCGACGTTCACACCCGCGTTCAAGTCGCTCTCGTCCAACGCCGCTATAAGCTCGGTCTTGATGGTATCGGCGTTGGCTTCCAGTTCCTTAATTGCTAGTTGGAGGGCGAAGAACTCGTCGAGCTTAGTTGCTACTTCAACGCGCAACGCCGGAGCGATTTCAAGCTCGGTTGTGGTTTCAAGACGAGGGCTTGGGCTCACGATTTCCTCTTCCTCTCTCGTAAGAACTGTGCCACGAGCATATCCCACCCATCGCCGCGATTGTGTCCTACAACGCGACCACCATCGATATCGCGCGTGCCTTGGAGCGTGCCATCACCAACCATGACGCGCACATTGTAGTTAGCGTCGGTCTGCTTGCCAGTCCCGTCGTTGTGGAAGACAAGGATCAAACTCATTAGATGATTTCCCTATCTGGGACAGTAAGACGAGTTTTAAGGCATTTTGACAGGCTCTACGCGCCAGATACGATTGTGATGACCCCACACGTAGTCTTTCCGAACGACGAAGCGTAACGTTTGCCGGATAGCATTACGAGCCTCTTCATAAGAATCAAACAAACTACCTCCAGGTAAGTCCACCCAGAACGCTCGACCCTCTTGCTTGACAAGTGTCAAGAGATTGTCATTTTCGTCGGTCACGACGTATCTAGCTTTAATCTTCAAGGGTTTCTCTGTTTGGCTTCGTGTGTCGTTCAGCCAACGAAATTTCAGCAGCGTAGGCCCGATCGACCCACGCTTGGTAGGTGCCATGATACACACCATCTACCCCGTTTTCGAATCCGGTCAGATAAACATTCGCTGCGACCTCACGTTCGTCAATCATTCAAAATCTCCCCATCAAGTATAGACGGTTCCGACATTCGAGCAACCACCCGAGTCGCTTGTTCATCCAGTGCTAACCAATAGCGACCGCTCATTTCCTCTTGCATTTCGCGAAGACCCTCAACGAACGCATCGAACGGGCAATCGGTCGCTTCGGCCTCAGCGATGGCTCGGTGGGCAATAGCCGCGAATCTACTTTCCATCGGTAGTTCCTTTCTTGATCGGGAACAACTTCACGTTGTCGTGCCTCCGGGCGCCCAATAGCCACCGTTACAGGTTGCTCACAACTCGTGTAGTGAATCTTGCGAGCGCGATACAACTCCATACATGTTCGGCGCACGCTGGGTTCGTTCAAACCAAGACGGGTCGCGAGTTGCTCGTAGCTCAAGCTTGGTGTTGTGCCATCAAACACATAACCAACTGCCTCGACCTGGAGTTCAATGAGGATTTGTTCTTTGATCGTTATTCGGGGTCCCTTAGTCAAGTGTCCCGCCGTCCGCTATCCACCGCTCGAAATCTTCACACGATTCGTGCACCGTTCGGTCAAAGGCGCACGGGCGCCCACAAATGGCGCAATCAGGATATGGCTTGACCTTATTGTTGTCGATCTTACCACACACGGGACAAAGAACATCAGCTAGAACTTTCTCATCCCATCTGGGTTGAATTTCTGTTTCGCCCAATTTCGCCCCCATACCCCGTCCGTTGCCAGCGGGACCTTTATTGGTTCCGGTGCCTCCGTCATGGCCCACACCATCCGAGGATGCAATTCCTGCACCATTTCCTCACGGCAGCGCATTACAAGATCGTCATGAACTTGGATGAGCGGGTCTACCGTGTGCTTATCCCTATTCATCGGTAGAATGATCTTGCTCCACACAGCCGCCTCAGCCTCTTTCATTACTTTTTGGGCGCCTTCTTGGATCGGCGTAGAGAACGCAAACCGTTCCGCCTCAGCCCGCACAAACTCGTCCCAAGAGCGAATGCCACCAATGTAGCGAATGCGACCTGACATACAGCGGATAAATCCATTTTGGCGAGCCTCCGCGATCATTCGACGTTTGTAAGCCGGAACCCCCGCGTAGAGAACATCCGCTTCGTCAATCCACTTCTGTGCGTCTTCCTCGTCAATTTGCACGCCATCCTTACGGAGTTGGGCCGCGAGCCCAAAGCACGTCATCCCCATTGGGAGGCCAAAGTTGACCGATTTTGCGGGTAATCGGTGCTTGCTTTCATCCTGTAAATGAGGCGGCACCCCAAAGATGCGTTCGGCCATCGCGGCATGCAGGTCTATTGGGTTCCCGTTCTTATCACGCTTCTCGCCTCGAAAAACCGCTAGCATGTAGGGGTCCTGCGAAAGGTGCGCAAGGATTCGTAGCTCGATCTGGCTCTGGTCCCACGAAGCTAAGACCCATCCGTCGTCTTCGATCCAGCCCGCTCTGAAGTCGGGGGCGAACTTACCATGCTTCGGCATCGCCAAGAAATTAGGATCGCTCGCGGCGAGTCGGCCAGTAACGACGCGTGTGGTGCGGAAGGTGCAATGAACACGCCCGTCATAAGGCCAGCGGCAGACAAAATTAGGAATACGATCCACGAAAGTATTCTTGAGTTTGAAGAACTCTCGATACTCGCGGATGGTAGCGATGACGGGGTATTGCGAGCCAAATTCCTTCTCCAAGCCTTCAAGGATAATATCATTAGTCGAAAGTTCTCCGCCCGGCGTGTGCTTACCACCCGGTAGATCGAGTTCGCTGAACAGATACTCCCGAACGTGGTCGTGGGAATTCGCGTTGAAATCGGTGCGGCCAGTTACAGATACGAGTTCCTCACGAACTCGGGTAATATGTTCTTGCAAACGACCGCTGAGGGCCGCGAAGTGGGCCAAATCTGGCTTGAGGCCAACCGATCCCATTCGATCAATAAGCGGGTATGTTCCGAGTTCGAGCGCATATACTTGATCTAGCCCAAGGACGGATATTCGCGAAGCAAGTTCTGGGGCCAATCGTCCGGTGCCGTCAGCATCACGACATGCGTATCGTCTTGCACTATCTCGGCTAACGTGGTCCAAGGTAGATTCGTCCATTGGACCAAGCCGATTGTAGGCAGCAACTTGCACGTCGAGGTTTTGGCCCAACCAGAGCTTTCGAGGACGCTTACTTCGCAGGACACACTCAACTGCTCGGTGAAGAATTCCTTTAGCGAGACTCGGGAGTTTAGAAACTCGACGATAGCGGGTTTCACCGGACTTAGCAAATCGTTTAACCGTTCCGTCCACATTAACGAGCGGCGTCGAATTGATTCGCGCTTGTTCTTCGTGCTGCCTGATTTCATGGTCTGCCTGTTCGATATCGTAGACACTCACGAGGTAGTCGCGAGCTAGCTGATCGCCTACATCACCAAGGATATCGTCGTAGTCCTGCATCACCATACCAGCGTGGCGAGCGCAGAGCGACTTCAAGCCTCGTGGCTCTGTCTGCAAGAGGTATGCCATGACCATCGTGTCGCCAAAGGGTAAGTCGGCAGTCTCGATACCCATCGCTCGCAACACGGTTAGGTCATGAAGGGCATTATGGTAGATTATCCGTGTCGAGCCATCAAGGCACGCAGCCCTAAGAAGTTCTCCAAATCGAACCAAAAGTTCTTGCCGAGTTCCGTGAATAAGGCATCCTGTTCCTGTCACCTGTGAGTATTGGACGCTCCACGGCGCGTGCGCGTAGCCTTCGCTGTCGATATAGATCGGCCGCGACGGGTCGATGACGATTTCGTCGGGCGACGTGATTTCGACGTAGTGCTCTTGTCCTTTCCACGCGTCGTAGCCGAAGATGCGCGGTTCGATCTTGCCTTCAAGATAGGCTCCTAATTGGTTGAACCCGTAACTAACCTTCGCCTGAATGTCGGGGCTCTTGAAACCGGCAGCGGGGTTGTATTGCGGGAAGACGACGTGGTAGTCGGGCACGACTATCGGCGGGCCATCCGTAAATACCACGTCATTCGGCGCAATCCACGGCATCGCGTAGACAGCATCCACATCTACGTCGCCAAGGAAATAGCGAGCCGACCATCGTCCCATCGTGATAATAAGCGAGGGTTTAACCTCTGCTAACTCCTGCGCTAGTTCAGGACCATCGCGCTCGACATCCGCCTGGGTGTAGTCGCTGTCCGGTCGCCACTCGCGAATGAGGTTGGCCACGAATAGCTCGCGCCGGTCCAGCCCGATACCCTCAAGGTGCCGGTTTATCTCCTTGCCCGTTTTACCAATAAGCGGTATCCCGGCAGAGTTCTCGTCTCTACCGGGATAGTCACTCACGAGCGCGATTTCTGTAGGGCGCGGGCCTACGGAACGGGTTCGCACTAGTGAATCAAGAACCCTGTTACGGCGGGTATAAGCGTCTCGTTCATGTCCACCCACACGCCCTTCGCATATGCCCGACGCAACTGCGACGCTGGTTGGTAACCCGCTGGCGTCACAAAGAAGGTCATAATAAAGAATAGCAAATCGCCACTCGACGTTATCTCGACCTGATGGGCCTCGACGATCTGGCTCTCATCGGCTGCTGTCAGGCCCGCCTCGGTAGAGCCTCCGTTCAGCCATTGTCTTATCCACCCAGCAACGAACTCGATATAGCTCTTGCGAAGTCGAACCATGAACGTTCGAGGACGCGGGATTTCGGGCGGGATACTTGGTGCTTCGCCGCTCAGGCTGTGATTGGTCATTTGTTGTAGTCTACTCCCACACCTGGCAAGTCTGTTCGGAGCCGGTTCGCTGTCCGGATTGCACCTTCTATTTGTTGGACGAAGGGCGAGTGGAGCCCTTGGCGGTAAAAAGCGTCCGCGACAGCTGTGTCCATTGTTAACCAATACGCCATTGCAAGAAGGTCCGATGCCTCGCCTAACGATAGTTCGAGAACGATCGTGTCGGGTAATGGTGGTGGTGGAGGCGGTGGAAGGGCTTGCTTGCGTGTGATCGTCATTCGTCATTCTCCCTTGTTAATGGCCTGCAAAAGTTGTTCCGCTTTCTTTGCCCCAAACCGACGTGGATTCCCTTCGCGGTCTGTCGTTGTCAGCTCGGCCCACACCTTCGGCGACGCCATGATTGCTCGCTTGATTGACCCTTCGAAGTAGCTTTCGGCTGCCTCTACAACTTTCATGCCAATGCCGGGTAACCCACTTATGACCTGCCGAAAAATACTCGGGGTGCTGAGTAATCGGGAATCCACGTCAGGCGAGTAAATTGCCAGATGAGATCGGTGATTGTCTAAACGCTTGTCGGTCCAGTATCGGTATAAGTCCGCGACAAAAGCCACAGTGTCCGCACGGTTCGAGGTAGACCATACAGTGATGCCTGCACGCGATGCGAGCGTCAAAAGGCGTTTGCGAAGGGCGCTTGCAGGAGGAGCGCCCTGCATCGGCTTCCAAAGGCCCGGACCCACTCGCCTGACCAATCGCCCGTTCCGGTCTGTTTTCCATTCGCCCTCCACTATCAAGTAAACGCGTTGGCCGGTTAGGTCGGGATCGTAGGTTCGAAGCAGGCCCGGAAGTTGAAAACCCTGTAATCGTTCGGTGGTCATCGATTGCACAAGGTCCGCGAGCGTCTTCAGTTCGACGCCGATCATGAGTGGTGCACCACCGATACCACGCCCCATGAAGGCTACGTCAGCGAATTGTAGATCATCGAGCTCAGCATCTAGTCCGGCTTTTTGAAGCGGGACAAGCAAATCTTTGCTACCTACTCGTCGGTCAACAAGTATCACCGACCTACCTTGAAGTATCCTGCTGGATACTGGCACGTCGAAAGACCAAGGCGAACCTCGAACTCATAGCATGTGATAGGCTCGTTCCAACTCTGCTCAAAGTTCGAACGGTCCCACCCATCGGGATCGAGAACGGTGATCCCCTCGAAGTCGGGATCGCGAAGCCAACTCTCGGGGATGCGTAAATCGATTACCTCATCACCACTCACACCGTCGTAGATACGGCACACCCGTTTCGTTTGTGTTGTCATAGTATGACCTCTATCTTGAAGGCGTTTTGAAGCGAAAACTTTTCCCGATGTCCTCCGTCGTAAACAACGAATATATGAGGGTAATCTTGCTCAATCTCGAAGGAGCTACCAAGGTATTGTTCAACGCGGCCATCAAGATAGTAAACGATAGCTTTCATGATCACTCCTCCAATGTCGTTCCAGGAATCAACAAGGTGCTAAACTCCGCATCAGCCTCCGATGTGCCGCGCGCTAAGACCAATCAGCCTCCGATGTTCCAGGGATCAATAAAGTTCCAAACGTCGCAAAACTCATCCCTGGGAATGACTGGTCTTGCAATGCCGAGTTCTGCCTACACTTACCAACATCTATTGTAAACTCAGGACCAACTTCACCCGGTTCGCGCCGGAAGTGAAGCTCGGTAAATACCAGTTCGTCCATACGCTCGAACCCGCGACGAGCTTTCTCGCCCGTCTTCGCAAGACCACGCTTGCCGGTAGATGCACTTACCGGCCCGACCTGTCCCCACGTATCCTTCATCGCCTGAATGACCATCAAGCTGGCATTGTAGTTCTTGACAGCGTTCACGATCGCAATGTAGCGTTGGTTGAGCTTGGCGTAGTCCTTGGGGGCCTCGTTGGGCTTGCCGAACTCAGCATAGCGGAACATCTCCCATACGTCGGTTTCCTTGTCCCACACGATTGTGCGGGCACCAGCGTCAAGTGCCGCAAGGTAGTCTTCAATGAACTTGTCACGCATCTCACGAGCGAATGCTTGCGAGAAGTCATCAGCACCGGGCGTCCAGTCGTAATCGGCGACATAGATTTCTTTACCCGCCTCGACAAACTCTTCGACGACACCTTCCAGACCCTTATCGAGTGACTGATAGAGGATAGGCACGGGGCCGGTCAACCCAAACCGGGTCTTGCCTGTTCCAGCATCACCAGACGCAAGGATAATAGACCGGATACGCCGGGTTGGGTCTGCGGACGGGAAACGGTCAGAGAGTGCACTCATGCGTTCTTCCTTAACAATTCGCGATGCTCTTGGTAGGTTCGAAGCATGGCTTCGAAGGTTTCGGCTACCTTGGTCCACAATATACGGGCTCAGAAGGTCTCTAGCCACGCATTTCCCTCTCGAAAAGGCGGAGTCGCAACGCCCGTTGCCGTCATGACGGTTGGCTTCATTCGGACCTTACAGGATGAACACGTCGGCACGCTTGTCATTGATGGTGTAGGTCAGCTTGTATTGATACACACTATTAGGCCCAGGCTCACCGTATTCAGCATGGATTAAGGGTTGGCCCTCGCCGTAGATCGCATCAAGCAGGCCTTTCATCTTGGCTTGTGGTTCGGCTTCCTTGTTATCCGGGAGGTTCTCTAGCGGCAAGAAGTAAAGATCGATGTCTTTGTTACTTTGTCCTGCGTTGATGATACCACCGCCAAGCGCAAGATGGTAATGAGCCGTGCGGATAAGCGGTTGGAGAAAACGAACGACAATGAGTGCCTGTTCGAGCGTCCAAAGCGGTTTCTTGGTTACCACACTACCCCTCCCCCAACAATCCAAACAGCGCTGCGAGCACTACGTCCAGAACGCGCGTATGGTTACTGCTATTGCAAGAGCAATACCAGCAATAACGCAGCCGATGACGAAGCCGAACCACGAGCCACGGTCACGGTTACCCACTAGTAGGCTCGCTTTTTGCAACGCGCGCAACGGTAATTCAGCGTCGCTTTACCCATAGCCCAGGCGAACTCCCACTGCTCACGCCAGTCGTGACCATTGGCTTTACATTCGGCAGCAAGTCGCTGCTTTCGAAACCACGCGAACCCCGCACCCATTACTGCGAGACCAACAAGTTCAGTAATCATAAAGCCTCGGGTCGCAAAATTGCTACAGCTACCCACTTAGGCCCACTTGTATCATACTGAACGATACGACCGTTCGGATACTCTGGGGTCGGGTCTCCTTGAACATTGTAACAATAGCGCCCATCATCAGAGTAGAACTGCGTGACTCGTTCTGATGTGCCTAGATTGGGCGCAATAACCGGCACTCGGAAGAACGCTACCGTGTCGTCAATATACACGCGCTCTGATGGTTGCTGGTCGTTCGGGCCACGAGTGGCAAGGTAAAGCGCGCTCGCCTGCTTACTAGCCGTCAGGCGTCCCATGACGTATGCCATCTCTTCGTGGATACCGTCCGGGCGCCGAAGGTTGAACGAAATATTCCCAAGGTTTGACTCTACCTTGTTTGTCTCAACAGCGAGCCGAATCTTGGGCGGATCTGACTTGGTTGACACAATCTCGACTTCGTTCTCGGCGTAGGGACCAATCCAGCCAAACGGTAGTTCTTGTCGTTCAAACGTGCTCACGGTAGCATTCCCTCAGCCCTCGCGTGGGCCAGAAGCGTATCCCACTCTTCTTGCAACTCTGATACCAAAAAACTAAGGTCCCACGCTAGTGGGACAGGACTCGGTGGTTTGTAACTCCCGTTCACAAAAAGAACGATCAAGCGAGCTTCCGTCAGGTGAAGGTGGTAGAGATACGCCTTGATTTGAGTTAGCCACTTGTCGAACTTCGAGCCAAATTCGGTGCGCGTATTCGCAAGGTCAGGCCGGTGTGCAGCTTCGGCTTGCTCTCGCGATATCGGCGTTTCCTTGCACGAATACCACGTGAGTTTAATTTCGCCGAGGCGAGTTTCCCCGTTCGTGATGAGCAAGTCGGGCGAATAGGCAATACCCTCGTTCTCGGTTCGGAATTCACCGGGTCGCCACGCGTCGAAACCAATTCCCGGTCGTGCCTTGAAGCCGCGTTCGAGTAATTCTTCCCAGATCATTCCGGCTTCGAGCTTGTCCAAGGGCATTCCGCCGTTACGATCAGCGTAACGCTTCGGGTCGATAGCCTTGTAGAGGGAATTATAGATGGCTGACATGTGTAGGCCGGGCGAACGCTCGAAGCCTGGAGCATTCAAACCAAGTTCGAGACCATGTGATGCAGGGGTTACTATCAACAGATCATCCGAATCGTGTTACCGTCTCGATCGAAATAGTCTTCAAGGTCTGACGTGCAGCCCTGTGAGCACCGTTTACACCAGACGTGGACCAATACCGCATTGGGTGGGTCGAGTTCGGTGCGCTTCGCATGAACGAACGCCACTCGCTACCCACCCCTATTTGGCGGCAGGTCAGGGTCGCGACCACTTTATCCCTGCCCTCGGGTTTTCGACTCGTGCCTACTCAGGGCGCTACCCCTTTCAGCACGAGCTTCCAGCTTTGTCCGCGTCGTTCAACCTTTAGGCTACCGATACCGTTTGGCCTACCGTATCGAACACCACACCATCCACAGACCCAAGGAATTCCGGCGAGTAGATCAATTTCCGTAGAACTTCGCGCCGGGGATTCTTTTCGGTCAGCAACAGGGTTGTCGCTAAACGTGTCAGGTCTGATCTCAACACCGATCCACCATTCGCGTCAAGAATGGCTCGAAGTTTTTCGATTGCTTCGATTCTGGTGTCGTCAGCGATCGTAGCCGCCACAGCCGCACCATTCGGTTTACCGCCCTTGGCGAAAGGGGTTGTGCTCGCTTTCGCTACCCCCTTCGCTTGCCGCGTCGCTGGAGTTGTGCCTCCGCCAACCGGCTTTGCCGCCCCACGGGCCAGTGCCGTTCTCGGTGCTCCCACGACTGGAGTCGTGTCGTAAACCTGCTCGACAATCAAGCGGGTGAACGGGTATTCCTTGCCAGTCGCCTCATCGACGCGTCTTGGGTTCTTACCAGCTTTCTGACGCGCGTCCATGCGTTCCTCGTCACGTTCCTGAACGAAACGCATACGGCGCCCAATTAGGCCAGTGAGCGCAATGATCGAGGGGTCGCTCTCGTCGATGCCACCATCGGCAACGCCTACCTTCTCAAGGCTTTCAAGAAAGTGGTAACCGTCGCTCTTGTCCCAAAAACGAGCGACGTTACCTTCGGGATTGATGACCGTGTGCGAGTCTTGCACACGCAAGAATTGTGCCGAGCCAAACCGTAACGTCGTCTGAACCTCTTCATCGGCTCCGTCTGGTCGCACGGTTAGCACGACATATAGCTCGTCGGGAGTCTCGCTTTGCCCTGGAAACGTGTTCGTGAACTCGTAATCGACAAGGGTGCCATCAACGTTGTTGAGGAACCCGCCGCCCTTCATACCGCTTAGTCTACCCATCAGTGCTTTCTCCTTTCGCGTGTGTTGAACGAACGAGCTAGATCTTCACCCCGAGCTTGAGGTTGATCGCGTTTCCGATGCCACGAAGCCGGTCTCGAAGGTCGCAGGCCGGGCGTGGGTAGCTCTTGTAAGGTCGCACGGTCAGGCTCACACCGTAGTCGTCGTCCGCGTGTGGACCACTCACACCATACGCGACCGTCACGAGTGCCTCGGCATCTTCCCGACTCATCTCCACTACCACCACTTCAGGCTCGGCGGGTGGCGGTGGAGGCCGATACCCTGGTCGAACGGTTACTTTGATTGCCACTTCGTTCATCTCCCTTTCACATCTACCTCTGAGTTCGACACGCCCTACGATGTTATCGGCAAGCACCTCTTGTCTCCTTTAGGCGACAGCTTGTGTCTTCGCAATGCCGATCTCGCCGCTTCCTCTGTTATATTCAATTCCTGTGCCAGGGTTCGAGCCTTACCCCGGTCTGACCCTTCGGCTCCGGCAAGTTCCTTCGCCCGAACGCCTATAGGATCGAACGCTGCCGCGAACAAGCCCGTCCGGTGGTCGAACTCGATCTTGATACGCTCCTTGCCCACGGCGCGGCCCTGATACGACATATACTTCGGGGTCAGGCGGATGATCGTATCCATGCGGCCAGCGACGTAACCCGACCCCCGGTTCTCGTCCATGAGGGTTTCGTCGCCACTCTCGCCAGCAGGCGGTTGCTCTGCGGAGCCCTTCCGCGAGTGCGAGATAAGCACGATGGCACTCCCCATGAACGCGACTCGCAACCTTGCGATCACGTTCCGCATGACGGTGCTCTTGTCTTCGTCGCCACCGTGGACTTCGCGCAGTGTGTCTATAAACACTACAAGCGGTGTCTGCTTTCCGAACGACTCGCGCACCATGTCGGTCAGGATACCGGTATGATTCGCTTCTCCGTCGAGCAGGTCGAGCGGATACGGAACCAATTCGGGATCACACAAGTAAAGCACGCTCAGGTCATGTCCCTCGCGCTTGAGTAACTCGACGCGTGGGCGCCACAACGAACGCGGGGTATCAACCTGAAGGTAGGCAACTGGCCCCCAACTCCTAACCGGGAATTTGCCGATTAGCTCGTCCCAGCCGTTCGAGATTGCCAGCGCCATGTTCAGGCCCATCCACGACTTCTTCGCCTCTTTCGGGCGACCGTAGATGTTTACCAGGCCCCCGGTAGGGATAAGGGGTTCGATGATCCAGGTTTGCTCGGCAGTTGGTAGTTCCAGGTAAGCGTTGCCGGTTACGAACTTGTAGGGCGAATCGCTGGTAACCACCTATTGCAATAACCATGCAAGAATGTTGCCTACGAGGTAACCGAGCGGAACCATGAAGATTACCCTCCACCGAATTACGAGCATTTGCTACCTCATGGGTCATTCCGCAATACCCATGCCAAGTGGGTAATTTTGGAGTAATTTTGTGGGTTTACCGTTAGTGGGTCAACATACTACTAAGGTAGATGGGCGACCCACCCTAGTGTGGGTTCGCCCTACCCGCCTAACGCCTCTCTTACCGGTCATACCTCTTTTCATGAATGGCGGGGGCCTTGAAAAGAACTACCACCTTGACGACCGACGCCATCCGAGCGATCCTGGCTGTAATGAGGGTTATCGCGCGAGCTTCGGCCTCCCCGAGCGACTCATACCATGGTCCCCGCATACGCCCACCACGTTCGTCTTGCGCCCAACCACCTTGATCAGCTACGGAATCAGCATTCAGCTCGTCAGTAGTTCGAACATAGCGAACCGCGTAAAAGTCTTTTCTCATCTTGGTTTCACCCTTTCATTTCAAACGTCGGTGACGGGTATCACTTGTAGTTGCGTAGACCAACTGCACTAGACGTATTGACGGTCGCTATGCCGTCTCTCCGAATTCCCATCACCATTCGAACTTTAGATTGTATCGTCCCGGTTGTCGGTTCGACGATACCCGCCAACGAACTGTTGCTCGGTTACGCTCCACACACTTACGATTTCGATCATATCCCGGGGATCGTCAAGCAAGGCCCACGCCTCTGATAGCACGTCCTCACCCTGGGTTTCTCCAGCAAGCCACTCGGTCGTGCTGAAACCTTGAGCGGCCTTTTGTCTTACCGTGTGTGGGCGGTTCACTACGAGCCGATAGGGGCCTCTGTGGCGGGTCCAGAACGGTGTGCGAAACTCTCCTATCACTATTTCACCACGTGCGTGTGGTAGGCTCTACGCCTTACCCCGGTCCCTTGCATGGACTTCGAGTGCTTCGGGGTCGTGCCGCTTGAGTTCCCGGTGCGTTGGCTGTAGGAGCCGCCACGTGTGTTTCGAACGACGCGATACTTGAGCTTCAAGGGTAGCGGGGTCGCGGTTTCGGGGTCAATCATGACACCCACGCAGTGCTTCCATAAGTGCGTAGATCGAGCGACAGAACCAGCAATCGACCTTCGACGGTCGAAGGCCCTTATACTTTGGATGAAACGGACAAATGATGTTCATTCGATTTCCTCCCACGCTCGCACGGGATAGCTCGCGTCATCGTCACCATCTGGCACGGTTTCCCATGCCATACCTCGGCCTATTTGCCCGAGCCCGAACGCGTCATCCAGGTTGGACACGAGAGCCCCGGCCCACGATTTCCCCGGATAACGCCGCACGACGGGAGGCGGTTGCAACACCAATGCCAACCGTGCGGTTTGCTCCGGGGTTCGCTTGTGCAGGGTGAATTCAGGTGTTGACCGTTTGCGAGCTTGACGCATGGCTTGCTCGTTTCACTCGTTTCGGGCGATAGGTATCAGAATCGTCATGCCGCACGTTCACACCGCGCTTCGGCGTGCGGCGTTCGATCTGGCGTCTATCAATGGTCATGCGTCGGTTTGTGCGTGCCACTTTCGTTCTCCCTGATGACGGGCAATATACGAACCGCCCGGTTGCCAAATTGCTCTCGCGCGAGCTTGACGCTTGCCAACGTGCCTCGATCCTCGACGTAGCCGATCAACCGCCATTGGTCGTCGTAGACTTCTATCGCAGGTGATACCGACTTCGACTCGATTGCTCGTGCCATTGCCCGTGTCTCCTTTTGAGGATATTTCGAAATAGTGCTTGCTTTTCTGTTGCCGGGAAAGCAAGCGAACCCCGCAGGGCACTACCCCGCAGCGTGAGCGTCGTTAGACGGCTGTTGCTGTGTATCCGTCACTCGACTCTCAGCACGCGTCACTGTCATTTACCAATCGAACGCCACAAACCGACCATGCCTATCGGTGCCTCCGTGACCGGCGTGTAGGTCCATGTAAAGCGCGGCCTGTAATCGTAGCCATTCGGGCGAGTGCCTTCCCGTTTGATGACCCCGAACGGGTTCGCAGTAGCGTCGAATTTCATACACCCCGGTATTGGTCTTCACTCGCACGGTAGGCGCACGCCTCAACCTCGGCTGGGGGAAAAATTGGTGTTCATACGTCGTCTCGCACTTGACCACGAAAGGCCCTATAATATGCGCTGTGCGCTCGCTACCAGACGCCCATTCGTCGGCTCGTGCTGTCGTCGGGAGCACCCCGGCACGTCGCTGGTAGCGAAGGGCGTTCAATGAGCGCGCATTCAGGCTACAAAGCATCGTCCAATCCCGCTGCACGCAAGAACCGTGCCCTATCGAACCGTGGATTGAAATGCCTCGCCACTTGAATCACAAGCTCCGCCATTGCGAAACGTGTTTCGAACGGCTGATCCGAGAAGCGTATCTTGGTCGCGAAGGCTTCAAAGTGTGTTTTGGTCATCATCATGCGCCAACCTTATATCGGTATCGTGTTTGTGCGTCAAACACCAGCGCATCGCCGAGAGCACAGCCTTACCGGAAGTCTCTGGCGGATCGGACCAATACCATTCGCCTTCGTTTGGACAGGGTTCGCCACCACCAAAGCGATGAAACCAGCACGGTTGCGTCTCCACGAGCGGCTTTGTCATTGTGCCTTTTCGTATCTTGAATCACAAGCTCCGCCATTGCGAAACGTGTTCGATATCTTCTATCCCGGCCTGTATTCAATATCCGTGCCAACCCCGAACCCCGGCTTGGCAAGCGCGTTGCTTGTTCGCCCCGGCATGACAAAGTGCCCTTGCTCAGGCCCCGGCATGTTGCTCGGCGTGCTTGGTTTCCTTCGTTGGTTTCGTTGCCGCGATTACGGTATCGATTTCTCGCATAAAACCAAATAGCGGGCTCAACGTGTCTGAAACCGCTACAACGTGGCGTCGTCGTTTCGAACAATGCCCTACGTGCGCTGGAACGGGCCGCAACGGGCAACCCCCGGCCTACAACGTTCCGCTATCGATAACATGCCCCGATTGTCTCGGAACAGGGACAGATGTCCTCATTCGTGGAATGGCACGGGCATTGCGAGCGAGCCCCGGCGAAACCCACATTAATGGAGGGACCAACGAATGACTCCGACCCCGGCCAACACTACCGTGTGGCGCATCTACACTGAGACCCGCCTGAACTTTACCCCGGCTTGTGACCGATGCCGGTATCGACGGAGCCACACTAATCCCGGCCACTGGCACTGGCCTATTTCGGGGCCTGCGGGAGAACGCCACAGTGATTGAAATTCTGACACCCGATGACGATATTCATGCACCGTCGCGTATCGCGAATCTCGCAGAGAGCATCCGCCAAGCCAACTACCAGCACTCCGTGTTAGCGATGCGACATCCGACCTTATAGTTGAGCTAGTCGAACCAGTCGCTACGTCGCTACTCTAGTGGTTCAGCTTGTCATTAGGAAACCTTTGAACTAAGATACGAAGGATTCGGAAATGTCAACGCGCACCACATCCTCGCTCGTGTTCGACCTGCTCATTATCGGCGCAGGACCTGCCGGATTGAGCGCCGCGGTGAACGCCGCCACCGAAGGACTCCATACCGGCGTCCTCGAACGCTTAAAAATCGGTGGCCAGTCGCGACAGTCTGCCCGTATTGACAATTACCTCGGCTTTCCTACTGGCATTAGTGGTTTGACCCTAACCAAGCTAGCCACGCGCCAAGCGCGTGCCTACGGTGCGATTTTTATCCCGTGCGGCGCGGACGCGTTGCTAGCTGATACCACTCGCAAGCTATTTCTCGTTCAGACGAATGACGGTCGCATTCTAACCGCGCGGTCTATCTTACTCACTTGCGGGCTGAAGTATCGTCGTCTTGACATTCCAGGCATCAATAGCTTCGGCGTATTCCTGGGCTGCAATCCTGATGACGTGTTCGCATGGCGCGACAAGCGCGTTACCGTTGTCGGTGGTGCGAATTCAGCCGGACAAGCAGCCGTAGACTTCGCACAGTATGTGACTCGCGTTACCGTGTTGTCGCGGTCTCCTCTCGAAACAAGTATGTCAGCCTATCTTCGCGCTCGACTCGCCAGCAACCCGAACATCGAAACGCGAATTGGTGATAATCCGCTCAGAATCTCACGCGACGGTATTACCTTAGTGGTGCAAACCGAAACAGGCGCTATCCTTACGGATGGAGTGTTCCTGTTCATCGGCGCGGAGCCCCATACGCAATGGCTTGATTGCGTTTGTGATGAACACGGATTCATCCTTTGTGGACCGAGCGTTGGCATGACAGAGTCACACGCTACGTCGATACCGGGTGTATTCGCGTGTGGCGACGTGCGAGCGTCTTCAATCAAGCGAATTGCGTATGCTGCAGGTGATGGCGCGGCTGTTCTACCAGAGATTCACCGCTATCTCGCGACTCTCTGAGGTAGACATGGTGCTACTGAGCCACGGTCTACTCATGGGTTTGTGGACCTATGTAGACCCCACGCAACTTAAGCAAAAGCACACCATGACCGAATTCGAGGCTTTCGCCGCCCGTGTCGAAGCGCGGGAGTTACGTGGGTGACGTGGCTCGAAACGGTAGCGATGCTCGCGCTTATAGGTGGGTTGGTTTACTGCATCATATTGTGTCGCTGGTTCTTTATACGATAGTGGAGGCATACAAACGTGGTATATGGTTCTCTACTCGTGGTTACTGGCGGAAAAACACGGCCAGTGACTCGTCCGAATGATGGTCGGTTAGGCCATATGCGACATATTGACCTGTCCCCAGTTCGCGCCGTGAGTAGTCAAGCACATACAAATGCTGTATCTGCTCACGCGAACCCCATACCACATATAGTAGAGAGCCGCGCAAGCGGTCTACTCACGAATGTGGCACCTGAGCGAGAGCAGGTTTTCGAAGTATCACTTTGGGATGAAACACGCGCCACGGGCTTTCGCTTGCACTTGTGGGCTCGCGATATCCCGCACTTGCTCACTCGACTCGCAACGGTTGACCTTGCGCTATATACCGTGGTCGGCTACACTCCCATACATCAGAGGTAAATTACATGCAAGATGAACCAATCGACCCATACGCAAACGATTTCCACGTCTACATCGACGGCGGTTTGCGCCACCGTATCCCCTGCGTATGTGCTTACGTGGGTCAAAAAGAAAATGCCGCCATGCGACGAGATATTATTGAAGCGTGGGGCGTTGACCTTGCTGAGCACATGCGCGAGACCGTTCGCGCTCACCTTGAGGCATATGTGCGAAGCGCGCATCCGTCCTCATCCGTATCTGTTCGGTAAACAGAAGATTCGACAACCCGACAACAGGAGCTACATGAAACCACAACGCAACTACATGCCCGATACCGATTCGCGGTCTTGTTGGAGCCACAACACGTCACGGACGCAGGGCGAATGGAAAGTAGTCAGCACTACCTTGGCGCATCTTGACGTATCGACACCCGAGAACATCAACTACCGCGTGCATCTCATCGAAAGTGCCTGTTTTCGACAAGGACCCATTAGCGAACTGGTGCCCGACCAACTGACCGCTGTCGCCATGCGGGCTTTCGCGCACTCGCTCGAATTCGCCCTGCGACTCGAAGGCGAGTGGGAAGAAGGGAAATACGCGTCCGTGTCTTGTGACAAAATCAAGCTGCAACCCGGCGACAGCGAAAACCCAGTGCTCGCCTAGAGCGTTCGGGCTATCCTCGGAAAGAGTCGTAAGGAAAGTGAGGTAAACCTCGATGCGTATCCACACTTGTGCAGGCTGCAACGATAGTAAGTGCGGACCGTGTGAGGATGACGAACCGACACGGAAATAACCTCTGCGCGAACGCGGGCGCCCTAGCAGGTCTACACAAGAAGAGACGACCTTGCTGGGGCGTTCGTGCGAGTAGCGGGGTAGGTAGCGGGATAGCGGGTAAAATGTGCAATTTCCGGCCTATTTCGAGCGAATTTCGATAAAGCCTGCTTATGAAACTATCAATATTTGGAATTGGACTTGCGCTGCCTTCGCGCCGATAATCATGGGCAGAGGATATTGACATGGCACAAAAGCAACTAACCGCGCTACCTGCCTACGCTGACCTGTTCGCGCGCCTGGAGACCTATTTTGCTGGCTACATGGCGATGCCTGCCGCATGGTCCACCATCCTCGTGCTATGGGCTATCGGGACATGGACATTTCGGTCATTTGATGCCTTCCCCTATTTGGTTGTTACATCGGCGACAAAGCAATCGGGTAAGACACGCCTGATGGAGCTTCTGTCATTCATCTGTCAGCGGCCGGTTATGACCACTGATAGCACTCCAGCGGTTGTCGCGCGGCTGATGGGCTCTGCGGCCGAAATGGGCGGGGGCTTAACACTGATGATAGATGAGGCCGAAAAACTCTCGCGTGAGAATCACCCACTGCGCGCATTACTGAACATCGGCTACCGTCGCGGGCAGGTTTGGCAGCGCACCTACCAAAACGCCGTGATTGACTATCCGGCCTACGGTCCTAAAGTCTTTTCGCTCATCGGTGACGTATTCGACACGTTGCGGGACCGTTCTATCGTTTTTACCCTGCATCAAGGCAAACCCGCGCGCGGGTTCGCGTGGTCGAGCGCCGAAGCGGAAGGTAATGCCATACGCTCAACGCTCGTTGCTATGGCGCTGTATCGTGGCGACGTAGCAACCGTGGACCACATTTTCGTAGGCGGGCGCGAGGCTGAGATATGGGCGCCTATCTTCTCGCTTGCGTCCGTTTGGTGCCCAGACAAGATAGACGCGATTACGGCCGTAGCGTCAGACCTTGCGGCTCTGAAGACCGCGCCCAAACGTCGTTACAACGAACTTGAGGCGCAATCGGCCGAACGCGCGGCGAGCGACGTATACGCGCAACGCGCTATCCGTGACATGGTGGGCCTGATGGGCGAGTCGAAGCATATGACGACGGCCGCTCTCGTCGCGAGCCTTCGCGGACTGCCGGCGGCTCCATGGCGCGTCTACAAAGGTGAAGGTCTGACACCTATCAATTTATCGGACCTTGTCTCGCGCTTCGATGGCGTGCGGCCAAAGAACGTGCGAGTCGGTAAAGCTGTCCGCAAAGCGTATCTCAGGGCTGATATCCGCGCAGCCCTGCGGACTATCAGTGGAATGGAGGGTATGTAAATGGGCTGGTTTGTGATTACGTCATTTATCGTCATAAGCCTGTGTTTTGTCGTTGTCGTTGTCGAATGCACTGAGCGTCGCGCTTGTGCCAGGACGCAAACGCGCCTTGACCATTTGCGTCGCCTGTTGAAAGAAAGGACAGACCAATGAGCATACTACGAATCGAGCAATATGCGGGTTGGTGGACAGTGTGGATGGGGGATGACGATTTTGGCCGCATAGTTGGCGAAGGACTGACGCGGGATATCGCTCTAGCGGCTGCCGTAACAGACCTCGAAGCCGCTCTCGACGAGCTACAGGGTCCGCCACCCTTCGCGATACAGAAAGCGATAGTATCATGATGACGCACCTGAACGCGACAGCGGCGCTTGTCGCGGCTGCCTTGCGGCTGCGAGCAATCGAGGAGCGTGAGGACACTATCGGGGCGACGATTGAGGCTCTTGCTCTGCTGCGATTCTCGAATCCGGATATTCAGGACTGGCTTTCTGAACGGCTCCAGGTAGCGAGCACAGCAGACCGGAAAGCGAGGGTTCGACGATGAGAGTTATCAAACTCACGAGAGTTGACTTGTCAACCTATGGCGGGTATCAGTATGTAGTTGGTCGTGAAGAGACATTTCCAGGGACCGGCTCCCTTTGTTCGGCGGGTTGGAGTCATGCGTATTTGTCGCAGCCACTCGCCGAATTACTCAATCCGATTCATGCTGCGTTTTCGTCGTATCGCGTATGGGCTAGCGAAGGAGAGGTAGGTATTTCGGATGGGCTCAAAGTGGGCTGCTCGCGTATCTGTCTACACACCGAATTACCGTCTTTGGCGCTTACGCTCGACCAGCGCATAGCGTTTGCTATTGCGTGTGCGTGGCTGTCTTCATCAGCCCAGTGGCGACAATGGGCTACTGCGTGGCTAACAAACCATGATAGGTCAGCGGCGGCGGCGGGGGCGGCGGCGGCGGGGGCGGAGGAGGCGCGGGCGGCGGGGGGGGCGGAGTCGGCGGGGGCGGCGGAGGCGGCGAGATCGGAAGCGCTCAC
>ERZ1292625.564-Hain-H41-01um-R1-564-length-54422-cov-16_pt1 | contig 52183 bp, 65 predicted proteins | sample MGYA00564400_ERZ1292625 | MGnify/ENA primary metagenome ERZ1292625 (study PRJEB36523, sample SAMEA6512639) | groundwater metagenome | collected 2019-01-08 | study: AquaDiva: Metagenomics assemblies of 32 groundwater samples | reverse complement strand
GGTTTTTACCCCCCCCCCCCCCCCCCGGAAAGGATTTATCCATGACGCCGCACTTCTACTCCGACCCCGACCCTGCAGCCGGTTGCCCATCCTGCGACGGCACCGGCCAAGTCGACATCGATCGCGCCGACTCACGCGGCGAACACACGACCGAGACTATTGAATGCCCGGATTGTTACGAGCGTGCGGAGGCTCGTGACTTCGCCGACGGCGATCCCGAAGAACGCGGCGCCGATTGCGAGGCCGAATGCGCGTGGGAGTCGCCGCTATGACCCGACCAAACACGATCACCCGAATCACGATCGCCTGCGACTATCGCCCGCCCGATCCCGGCGACCTCGACCGCGGGGAGTGGGCGGTGCGCGTGTATCGCGACTGGCCCGAATCCGCGGACCTCGGTCCCGGCGGGGAGACAATCGAAGAGTTCGGCCCGTTCCGCGCGTTTGCCGATGCCGCAGCATTCGTGCTAGAAGAAATCACGTGAGGTGGCTCCTAGCGAACATGCTCGAACGCTTGCGCTTAATCCTCGGCGGAATCTTGCTCGCGGTTCTTGTCGCGTCGTACTACTGCCGATGATACGATCACCGGATGCACGGATACTCGCTCGAAGATCTGGCGCGTTACATCATTGACAAAATCGACGTGTCGGACGGTCCGATCGCGATCGTCGGTCCCGACACGACGAGCGAAACGATCGCAACCCTCATGGATGAAATGGACAGCCCCCGTGCCGCGGTGATCGTCATTAGCGAGTCGCCCGACGGAAGCTACACCACGCAAGTCGCGGTGTGGGAGTGCCCAGAGGAAGACGAGATCGCGGCATCGGCGCTGCGCCGAGTGCAGGAAGTCGACGGCATGATCGCGATCGACCTGCAAGCCGGCCCGATCCATTTCTCCGGAAACCCCGGATCGGTCAACTAGACCCCGCCCCCGAGTCGGGGTAACATGCCGCGGTGTATGGCTTCGCGCGACGTACCGCAGGCGACCTGGCAAAAATGGGCGAAGCGCGCCGCAATCGCGGGCGCGTTGATCGGCGTTATTTGTCGGTACCTACCCACCGGCTACCGAGCTCCGTGCGAAGTGCTAGCGGCAATCTGCACGGGGGTCTTGTGATGAGAAACGTTCTCGGAATCGGAATCGCGGCGGTGTGTTTCCTGGGCGCATTCGCGGGGGTCGCATTCGCGGAACCCGAAGCGCTGATCGACCTGGCGAAGCCGGTATTGTCGGCGATCCTATCGGGGCAGTACGCTTACGCCGCGGCACTGGCTTTGGTGCTCGCGGTGGCCGCGGCGCGGCGCTACGGCGGCGCCCGATTCCCGTTCCTCCGCTCGGATGCCGGCGGCGCGTCGCTGGCGCTGGTCGGCGGCATTGGCGGCGCACTCGTGAACAGTCTCGCCGCGGGCGGCGGGGTATCACTCGCACTGCTCTGGTCTGCGTTGCTGGTCGCGGTGGGCGCGGCTGGCGGATACTCGCTGATCAAGCGTCTGATCGTGACGCCAATCCTCGAACCGCTCGCCGCGCGCGCACCCGCGCCGATCCGCGCGGTGCTGGGCGTGATCTTGTGGGCGTTCCGATCGAACGCGGCGGCTGATGCGACCGCGGCGGGGAATGCCGCGGTGGTTGCGAGCCCTAGCTCGGGCGTTGCGGGGATCGTGGGCGAGCCCCGCGACTTCATGGGCGGGCAGTGAAGCGCGCCGCGGGCGTAGCCGTCGCGGCGATCCTATGCGTTGCGACCGTTGCCGAGGGCGAACCGATTCGCTTCGGCGCGCCGGTGCAATGCACCGCGGGCGACAAAACGGTCGTGCTAGATCCCGGGGTGTACTTGCCCGAACCCGATTGGGACAAGCTCGATCTTGAGGTCCACCGCCTACAGACGGCCGAGACGCGTCTCACCGCGGAGAATCGGTCGCTCCGCGTGTCGGCGGACTCATGGCGCCCGGGGTGGCGGTTGCTCGCGTCGGCGGTCGCGCTCGGGCTCGGCGGCGGGTACTATCTAGCCACGCGCTAAATGCGGAATCGCGCCTTGCGCAGCCTGGCGCGCCTTGCACTCTCTCGGCGAGAGTTGCCGCCGCGTGTTCGTCGGGCAGGACGGGTTCGGCCCAGGGCAGATCATCACGATCCATCCGTCGGCGTCCGGTTCGCCGAAGTCGACGAGATCGAGGCCGCACTGTTGACATGTCGCTCCCACGGTCATCTCCTCGCCGGACTGGTGTACGAGTAGCTGGCGTGCGTGGTGATCACGTAGCAGTGCTCGCACTTGCTGCACTCGACGTCGTGCTCGCCGTCGCCGTACTTGGCCTCGCCGTAGTCGTCCCAGTCGGAGATTCGGTCTCGGTGGCCGCACGCTGGGCAGCGGATGAAGTCGTCGTGGTTCACCTCTTCTCGCCCGTCCATGAGCTTGCAGTCGCCGCACACGATAGGCGACCCATTCGGGAACACGATCATCGCTTGGCACCTCGAGCATTTCGCCCCTCGGGCCATCTCGGCGGCGTCGTAGCGCTTCCAGTCGATGCTCCCATCGGGGCGGGCGTAGTCGCTCATTTTGGCGTAGCTCATGTCTCGCTCCATTCGATTTTGTTGGATGGCACTATTCATCGTTCCAGCACTGGCAGCCGACGTGGTGGCGCTCGAATCGACACAGCACGGAGGACGTCATGCACTCCCTGGCCCACCCCAACTCGGCCCGCAACCGCCGCACCTCGGCGATCAGCTCCGGCAGAGCGCCGCGAATGGTGGCAAGGTCATGCATGCCATGACTAGGATCCACGGCATACCAACTGTCCGGCATCGCAGCTAGCTCTGCTTCGAGAGCGTCGAGGTCGATCACAGCAACGCCCCGCAATCCCGGCACCACCGATGCCCGTCGTAGATATACGCGCGCCCGGTGGGGTGCGGGCACAGGTGCGGCAGCACGGGTGTTTTGTCGTCCCAAAGCGAGTCATCCCAGAGCGCGTCAACGTCCGCGTCGGTGATCTCATACGCGCCCCGCCGTGCCCTCAGGTCGCATTCGCCGGGGCACACGAGCGACGTGAACAGGGGCACAAGCTCCGCGCCGCACGTGCCACAGTAGCGCTCTACCACGACAACTCACGCCCCGCAGTAACAAGCGCAAGCGTACGTTGCGTCCGAGCATCGGTCGCGCCGTTCTCGCGCAAACCCCAGGCGCGTTGGAATGCCCGGAGAGCCTCGCGGGACAATGGCCCGATCTCGCCGTCGAGTTCCCCGCGATACATGCTGAGCATGCGCAATCGCGCCTGAATTTCTCGGTCGCTAAGTACGAAGTGTGCACCGTAGCGCCGCTGGATTTCGGCTTCGATAAACGAGCTTGTGCGCGTTACCCCGACCGTGATCACACCGGGCAGGTAATTGTAGTGCCACGCCTCGAACCCCATCTTGCCGTCGAGCCGATGGCAGCGCCAGCCGTATGCGGCAAGCTGAGCATCGAGATCGCGTTTCGACGGCGCCTCCATGGTGCGCATCGTGGCGCGGATGTCGACGTCGATCGCCAGCCCGTAGTTATGCGCCGAATAGCCCGGGGGTTGCGCGCCGCGCTTCGCACGCACCGCAGCTAGGCTAGCTTCGGGAGTGCGCAGCATGTCGCTAACCGTAACCAGATCCGCTATCGACAGAAACGACGCGGCGGCATCGGGTGCCAGGAATAGCGCACGGTCGGGCATGCGGTTCTTCTGTCCGCGGATCGTATAGATGCCGCGCACCGATTCGAACGACAACGCGCGAAGTTCGAGGATCATAGCCACACGTCCGGTGATCGCCGCGACTCGCGGATTAGCGCGTCCATTCGCTTTGCCGCGAGTGACTCGAGCACGTCGACACCCGGCAACAGCGGGGCGATCTCGTAATCGACCTGGGCTTTAGTCCACTCGGTCTCGCTCGCGTGCGTACTCGATGTTGCGAAAGGCGGGGGCGGTGTGAGACGCCAGACATCGCACCACTCCGCGCGAAGCGCCGCAGCCTCATTCGCAAAGCGCACGTCATCGACCACCGCGATTTTCGGACGCTCGCGGGTGATACGCCCCATAAGGCAATCGATCCACACGTCGGCGCCGAGCACCGCGCGAATGCCCTCAGTCCCCAGCCTCTGGAGAAACCAACGGGGTGAGAATCCGTACCGAGGATCCGGTGCTTCTTTCTGCGCTTGTGTCCCGTACATCTGCTCATCACTAAATCCGAGGGTGCGTTGCGCGATCTCTTTTAGCGGTCCGGCGAGTGAGTATCGAACGGCACCATATCGCTCACACAAGAATTTCGCAACGGTGGTTTTGCCCGCGCCCGCAGGACCGCATAGCCCGATGATCGTAGTCATCGCGCCGACCCCATCGCCTGCGCCTCGCGCGCGAGATCACGATTCAGCGCGGCATCCGCCGTGAACTTCTCCGGGTATCGCGCTCGGAGCTTGGCAATGTTCTTTGCCATGGCTTCCTCGAGGGTGTACCCGGCGGACTGAAGTACGAGTGCTAGATACCACAGCACGTCGCCGCACTCCTCAACAACGTTCCCCGCGTCCAGCGGGCGCCCATAAAACATGGCGCGTTTGATCGCGTCTTGCAGTTCGCCGACCTCGGTCGCTAGGCCGATCGCGCCGTGCACAACCGCGCGCCCGTCGACATCGATCCCGAGTTCGATCGGCTCGCCCGATCCGGGCTCGGGGGCGGTGCGCATTGCGAGATCCTGATATTCGTTTGGGGTCATGGTTCCTCCGTAAACCGAAAGGGTGTGATCAGCGTACCTAACGACTCGTCGCGGTCTTGTGCCTCGCCGACCGCGATATACCGCAGGTCTCCGACGGGGAAACCTTCGACCGCTTCCCAGATCCATTGCCCGCACGTCTCGCCGACATACCCCGCCGAGCGCGCGTATCCGTTAGGCGGGACGAGCATTCCATTGTACACGATCGATGGCGACCCGGGACGGAAACGCGGCGTGTGCCAATGCCCGAAAGCCCAAGCGTCGAAGATGTGGCCATGCGTGCGGGACATGTTGACTCGATCAATCGCGGCGGCATTCGCCGCGGCTTTCGTGTCGGGATGACCGATTTTGATCTCGGTGTCTCCGTGAGTCAAGCCTAAAAGCGATCCGTGTAGCGGGACGGCCGAGATCGCGCGGAAGTCGATCTGCCACTGGACATTGCGCAACCCGGCGCACATCTCCGCGAGACCCCAGTATAGTTCCCATTCGTGACCGTCCCACTTGCGCGACGTGGCGCGGCCAGGGTGGCGCACCTTGTCGCGCCCGTGGTTTCCGGGTTGGCAGATCACGCGGACCGCAGGATAGACCTGAGCGCAGTGCCCAACGAATTGCCGGAAGTAGCGCCAGAACACGATCTTCTGCTCGGTGAGCGGGGCACCGCTACGGAGTTCATGCCCAAGTTGTCCTTCGATCATGTCACCATTGAGCAGGAGCACGAGCTCGGAATGCTCACGGTACTGGCTCTTATAGTCGAGCGCTTGACGTAGCACGAACTCAAGCCGGCGCGCTTCCTCAACCGCGCGATAGGGCATTGGCTCATCGAGCGCGGAAAGCTCGGCGCCGAGGTGCAAATCCGACAGCAACAGACACACCGAGCGTTTCGCGTCGGCGCGCGGATGCTTGAGTGCGTACCCAGTCGGCTTGACGCGGTCGTGCAGATACTCCGCCGCGGCTTGCTTGAAATGCCGAATGGCTAGCGCTTCGTGCGCATCCGCTAGGGAGATCGAACGCGCCAAACGGCGCGCACCGAAGCGGCGCTCTTGCTCGGCGAGCTTGCCGATGTAGGTCCCGCTCGACCCGGGCAGAGCTTCAATTAGATTCGCGCCCGGCTTTGCGGCAGCATCGCGCACCGCCGTAGCGTGTTCGCCCATCGACCGCGAGAACTCTTGGCGCTTCTCGCGCGCCGCATCGGGATCGATCCTTCCGTCGTTACCAATCGACACATCAAAATCTTCCGGTCGGAGCGCGTCGTAATCAGAGGCGAGACGTTGAGCGCGCGCGATGATGTGGGCATCGTCGCGATCCGAGGTGCTGTTGCATTTCGCGCGGTTCTTGGTTTGGCGTTCGGAATCACAGTCACGACAGTACGCCCACAAACCCCCCGGTTGTGACCGATCGGCTGCGAAGTGATCGCGTGGCAAGAACGCCTTGCAGCGACTGCACTTCTTACCTTTCGAGTAGTCCGTTTTCTTTCGGCGTCGGTCCATAGATCCTACGCGGGGACAAACGCCCCATTGACCACAACGCTAAACCAACCGCGTCGATTACATCATGCTGATTCAGGACTAACACGCATTCACTCGAGGTCAGGCGCGACATAATACGCAGCGCTCGTGGCGATGACATCGCGTTACCGCGGGTGGCTTTCGGTAACTGCCCGATCCATTCGGCGGGGGTCGGGGTTCGCACCCGCGCGTGTTGGAGCGCGCTGGCGAGAATGCCCGCGATTGCCGCAAGTCCTAGCAAGTCGTTAGGGTTACTCTTGCTCCGGGTCGCGCGGTAGATCTGCGGCCACTCCACCACGAGCGTAGTCACGCGGTATCCGGCGGCACGCTCAAGGATACGTGCGGCCATTTGCGCCGCGCGTACCGCCTTGCAGTCGTCTGAACCACGCGCGGTAATTCGACGCGTCTCCACTAGAGTCGCGCCCTCAAAATAGGCAAAGCCGCTCGATGTCAAAGACGGATCGATCGCTAAAGTGTTCACAGGTTGGGATCCCAACCGTCGCGAAGAAAGCACTCGGCTTCGGCCGCATCAATGGCGGCCAAAAAACAGCAGTCGAGATCGTTTGCCAGCGCCTCCCAATACGCGTAGGGCACGCGGTAGCCGAGAGCAACGGACACACACGATGCGCACGGGCAATCACACGCCTCGGGCGTGCTAGCCGCAATCGCACACGCAAGGGTCATCTTCTGGCGCGTCCGGTCACTCATCTTCATACGTCACCGCTTCCGACAGGTCGATCCCCCACTGACGATCCGCACCGCTTTGCGTACACCGGAAGATCAACGCTTGACCGATCACATCTTGATACAAACCGCCGCGCCCGCAGTATGCCTGAACGTGAATCGGCTCGCGGTGCGAGTAGATATGTAGTGTCGCGCGTTCGTCATCGTAACCTTTCGATGGGAGGAACGCGCGAGTAGTTTCGACGGAGATCATCGAGTCCCTTTCAGCGTGTAAAGTATCTGACCATGTGCTCGGAACACATCGTGAAAGCGCTTAGACCGTTCGCCCCAATAGAGTAGCGCCGAGGGAAACGGAGCGCCCGCGGTCGCGCCCACAAACGTTAGACGACCGCGCCAGAAACAGATCGCGTCGGCTCGCGAGGCTGAGTCGTGCCAAGCTCGGGTATCCGTACGAGCAGGAACTAGCGCGATGATCTCAACACCTAGGCGCCCCTCTTCGGCGCACTTGCCCAACCATGTACGGATCTTAGAATACGGCGGGTTGACGTAGACCAAGCCGGGATCAAGGTCCGAATCGATCCAACTGAAAGCGAGCCCGTCCCCATCAGGTCGATAGACAAAGGACGCCGCTCCGGTCGGATTGCACTCATCGGTACAAGGGTCAAGCGCAATCGGCGCGACCTGACGCACGAGATCCAAAACATGTGGCGGGGTCTGCCAGTCGTCGCGGCCCGAAGCGGTGCGGGCGGAAGACATGAGGGCGGGGGAGATCATAGCAGCCCATCGCTCAAGATTTCCCATGCCAGTCGAGCCACTGCCGGAACTTGTCCATTCCCAGTGGCTCTAATGCGGTCCACCCTTCGGGCCAACCCATCATCCACTCGCGCAAGGTTAGGGATTTCGTCCCAAGCTCCCGTTCTACCGATGGCCTCGCCTTCCCGTTTAGGGAACGGTTTTGACCGTAAGGGCTGGCCGTGATCGTCGCAAACATCTTCCGATGCGCTGGCCATTTCAACATGCTCGGACTGTGCGCGTTGTCCTTCGTTGTCAGTGTGGGCCAGTATCCAAACACGGTCTCGGCGGTGCGGGGCGCCGACGTGGCGAGCGCCCAATATACCCCACCGCGCATTATACCCCATGCCACTAAGCGACCCGAGCACGCGATCGAGACCATTGGAAACGAGCCGCGGCGAATTTTCGATGAATGCAAATCGAGGCCGAACCTCGCCAATGATTCGCGCAAACTCGAACCATAGCCCCGATCGCGATCCGTCCAGACCGGCGCGTTTGCCGGCTGAGGAGATGTCTTGGCAAGGGAAACCCCCGGAGATGACATCGACACGCTCGCGCCAGAGGGCGCCGTCGAAGGTTCGGACGTCATCCCAGATCGGGAAGCACGACAAAGCCCCGTCGCGCTGGCGGGCCAGTAGTACGCTGCGAGCGAAGGGATCAATTTCGACAGCGCAGACGGTATCCCAGCCGAGGAGCTTGGATCCCAGGATTCCACCGCCGCCCCCTGCAAATAATGCCAGCTCACGCATTAGCCCCGGGTTCCCACGGAATAAGACGGCCCGCAGCATCGCGCCGCGTCTCGGCGCCTTTGTACCACCGACGCATGAGCGCGGGCTCGGCGTGTACCGCCGGGGCAAGGTCTGGGCAATACTCCTTTAGTGCATCTTCCATGATTACACCTATGCGGGTTGCGGCGTCATGCGCTCGATCAAACGGTACTTCGGCTATTAACTCATCGTGCATAAAGGCGATGACTCTCGATCCGCGTAACGCCCCAGTCCCCACGTAACACTCCGATACCGCCGAACGCAAGGCTTTTTTTGTAACGTCCGCTAGAAGCGCCTGAAAGTAGCCATTCGCGGCGGATGTGAACTCAACCCCGCCGCGCTTGCGCTCGGTCACATGTTGGAGCACGTACCCATAGGACTCTACACGTTCGGCAACCGCCTTGAAGTATAGGCGGTTTTCGTGCCACGTACTGAACCACGCTTCCCTAAGGTCGGTGGCACACTCGATACAGCGTTTACACACCGGGCTAAAGGTTTGCTCGCGACCCTTCGCGCCCCACTGCGTAACCTTCTCTGCGCCGCAGCGCGCCGCACCCGCAACGAGGATACATGGGCGCAGTCCTTTATAGGTTACGCCGGAAAGCGATAGCGTATCCGGACCTGAGGCGCGCTGAGTGATCGCAAACTTCGGCGGACCCATGCCCCCGGGGAATCCGAAGTTAGCGGCTTTCGCCGCCTGGCGAGTATCCTTACAGAGTGTGTCACCAAGTTTGAAACGATCTTGGAAGGACTCATATGTAATCCCGAGCATTGAAGCAGCGAGTGCGTTGTGTGGTTTGACGCCCCTAACAAGCGCATCGGCTAGCGCGGACTCCCCCACTAACCAAATGCAGGACTGCGCGTGTGTGATCAACTCACCTGCTTCATAATCGACCGAACAGAACATGTAACCATCCCGGGGGATGAAGCACTCACGGATCCCGCCCTTCCGGGGGATCTGTTGGATCACATCACGATAAGACACCCGCCCCGTCTCGAGTAACACGTTTGGTCGGAGGTTAAGCGCGACCCCGATCCCTTTTTTCAGATAGGGTAGATATGTCTCGATCGTTTTTGAGTCTTCCCCGTATTCGGCGAACGCCATGAGATCATCGTCGCCGGATTCGTTCAGAGCATCGCGCGCGATTGACACGCCGTCTTTCTCGGTGCGCGGGACCTGTAGATTAGCTAAGTCGTATCCGGTCGATCCACAGCTAGCGCACTGCACCGGCTTCCCTGTCTTATCGCTAGGGACCTTACCCGTACCACGACACACACCACATTTCGCCGCAGCCCCATAGGCAACCGCTAGACGCGACTTAAGGAGTGTCGTATCCTTGGACCCGTCCGCCCGCAAGAAGCCGCACGCGGCGAATCGCGAGGTGTCCGAGGCACGATCGGCGGTAACCCTGACCTCGAGGTCAGTTACCGCCGTGGGATCGACCCGAAAGCCCCACGCCGCGCCGAGGTGCAAACAAAACGCGGTGTAGACCTGCGCGGGGAGATCGTGGAGATTTTCCCGAGGCCACGCCGATACGCACGGGCCGGGATGCCCGAGCGGTGCGCGGCACTGCAAACACGCATCCGCGGCCCAGTGATGTGCCCCGGTGTTTGCAATGCACCCGAACTGCGCTAGCGCGACGCGCAAGGTATTACGCGCATCATCGACGGGATATACCCGCGCCACTTCCGGCCACTCGGCGATCGGCTTGCCGTCGAGCTCGGCGTACCGCAAGCGCCACTCATCATTCGCCTTCGCTTCGGTCTCGCCGAGCACAAGATCGGTGCATACTTCTAGCGAGTAGTGCGCGGGCCTGCCCGTCGACGGCGATCGGAGTTCGCCCCCAGTGCGCGGATCTTTTCCGAGGTGCCCCCGCGCGAGCGCGTGCAACGCCTCGGCGATCTGCACATCGTACACGCGCCCCTCGTCGTATGCGCGGAAGATCAGCGGCAGGATGTCTTGACCCTGGCGCGCGGCATACTGTGCCATGACGAGCATGTCATATGCGATGTTAGCCCCGACAATAATTCGATCATGTAGGATTTCGGTGAACGCCTCGAGCGTGTCGCCTTTGTCTAGAATAGTAGCGAAAACCGAGCCACTCGCCGCGGATGCAATCGACCCGCACACGAGCGGCGGTGCAAGGAGACCGGGCTGGATTAGATGCGTTTCGGTATCGAACGCAACCGCGAGCCGGACAAATTCATCTTGTGGACTCATTCGTTTCCCGGCGGGGCGTAGTGGATCGAAGCGATACAGTTATCCATGACAAGGAGCCTATGGCCATTAGGCCAAGTGAGCTCGTAACCCTTCTCAACACGGCATGCTGTGACTGCGCGATCGCTAGACTGCCAACAATTGAAACCAAACTCTGTGGAGATCTCATCGTCGAAAGCCACTGGTACATAGAAGTTTTTCGTAAAATTGATCTGTAGGATTTTCATTTGATCTCAACCCTTCGCGGAAGCGTTTTCCAAACTTCGGGGAGTGACCGGATGCAGACTTGCCACCCTTTCGCGGTACGGCGCACATCTTCCACCCCGCGCCAGGTCTTACCAATCTTAATCACGTCACCGGCGCGCACGCGATGCGCGGCGATCGTGATCGGGAAACGTCGTCTCACCGCGTCCCCAGCATCCGGCCCCACGTGCGGGACAAGCGCGCGACCCATCCCGGCGCGGGATCGAACTCGGGGAACAGTTCATAGAACCGATGGAAAAAAGCGCGCTCGGCGGCACGCGGGGGCATCGCGCGGATTTTGATATCGAGCGGTTCCAAGTCGCCCATGCGATCCCAGTATGCGGGCGGGTCCGCCATGAGACAACCGATCTCATCGATAATGATCTGGTCGTCGATCTTTTTGACCGCGGCGTGTGCTTCCGCGCTCACCGCAACCCCGAACGCCTGAAACACAGCACGCTCGATCCGCGTCTCCGCAGCCCGAAATTCCGTCATCTCCGGTTGGTATTTCAGAGGGCGCACCATGTCCCCAATCCATGCTTCCGCGGCGTCGTGTAGCAACGCCACGCGCGCGAAACGACGCGGCACGTAGCGCGAAACAAGCACGCTATGTTGAGCCACGCTGTAGAAGGAACGCGTCGCGCCCCCGTACCGACACACGTTTGAGAGCTGATGTGCTAGATCGGCGATATCAACATCCTCGGGACGCGGATCGAGCGGCCAAAACTTCCGCCCGGTGAATGTCTGAATCCACGCGCCGCGGCGCGCGGGGTCGTCATTCATCACGCCGAAGGGGGTGAGTTGGACGGGCATGGGGCTCCAAAGTGCGGGGTTGCGAGCACGTCGCCCCGCGGCAACGGGATGATTCCAAGGTGCCTAGCTCGTCTCTTGGCATTGTACCCCGGCATGCGCTCGAGATCGCAACCGGGGAAACGATCACTTCCGCAAGAGACCGAGCAATCCGCCTGTTGCGGCCTGGATCACCGATGCGACCACAGGCGAAACCGGCGCGGGGGGTGGCGGTGCCGGGGTGAACTCTTGCACCGGGTAGCGCGTGTCGATCAGCTCTCGCGCCGCAGGGATGTTCTGTTCGCTCACGTCCACATGCAACCACCGCAGATCCGTGTAGCGAATGCTCGGATCCTTCTTGCTAGCCTTGCCCTGCGTTGCCACGCACCGGATCGCGATGCCGCGGCCGGGTTGCGCCGTGTCCAGCATATCGGGGATCTGTGCTTTTGCGGTATCCAGATCACAACCGAGAAGTGCCGCGACAAGCGTTACCACGTCGCCCACGGCGTACTGCCCGACCTGCCCTTGACGGTCGATAAACCACATCTGAGATACGAGATCACCCGCCTTGCACGTGTCCGATGTATCGACGACGAACGACGCCTTGACCGCATTGCCATACTCACGCGTCGAGAACATTTCGAACTCGCGCAACAGCAACCGATGATCACCAATCGGAATCGCCGGGTCACGTTGATTCTTGATCACCGCCTTATCGAGTCGATCCCCAAGCCACGCCTTCAATGCTTCTTTTCCCATGCTCATATCTCTTGCTCCTTGTTTTTCTACCCACGCCAGCCGCAACGAATTTTTTGAACTTCGCCTAGCGTCTGTTCTGCGTATAGCGCACGTTCTAGCGCCGAGTCAACGTGTTTCTTTAACTCGGGGGTGTGACGATAGAACTCGGCGCGTACGACGGGGGAAGCCTGCCCGATGCGATGCAGGCGACCGAGCATCTGCGCCCAATCCTCATTCTTCGACGGGGGGCACGCGACAAGCTGTTGCCAGAACAAACGCTGCAAGCCGTCGCGCCCCGTGCCATGGCTCTTGATCGAGCAGATCACCGAACGCTCACCGGTTTCCGCGGCGATCTTTTGTCCGGCATCCGGCCCGCCGGCGTGCACGGGGAGCCCCGAGATCTCCCCGACCCATTCCCCAAAAGCTCGGTGCGCATACCACACGATCCCTAGCGTAGCACTAGCCCAGTCCGCCGCGTCACGCGCTAGGTAATCGTGCACGCGTACCGCTTGCGTCTCGGGTTGCACGCGGTCTTTGATGTCGCGCCACCGCGGCCACATGCGCGAACGCCACGCGGGAAGATGCTCGGATGCCGGCAGATCCCCGTGTGCGCGCATCGCCGCGCACGTTACCAGGAAAGGACTATCTAGATGGTTTTGCCGGGCATTTAAAACCTGACGCATCTCCTTACGCCATAGCTTCCGAGCGTCAAGCCACTCGGCGATCAGATCGGGTGACTCCCCGCGGGGGAAGATCCAGCGATAGAAAAATCCCGCCGCGAGTTCGTGCGTACACCGGGCAACGGATAGCGCGTCGATTAGCTCCTCCCCGTCGGGGCGGGTCCAGGTCGAGCGCACACCGTCCAGCGCCTCGGTGATCTCGTCGGGAATCGGCGGCGCCGGGCGCTCCTCGATCACGAGCTCCGCATCAACCGCCGCGGTGCTCGTCGACACCACGCCTTCGGTCTCGAGGAAACGCCGCTGGAATCCTTCGCGCACATGCTGCCCGGGCTCGCACAGTCGGAGCAACGCGCCGGGCGGCGCGGGGAAATCGCCCGCATCGATCGCGCGCGACCAGTCTTCTACCACCATCGGGTCGATAGGTACAGGGGACGCGTGCCCGAGCGCGAGCGCCGCAAGGTGCGCATAATCTTTTACCGATGCGTCGGTAAGAGATCCGGTCCACGCGCATAGCGACGTGCTCGGATGCGCGCCAAAGTACCGAAGCACGCGCGAAGTGGTCGCGGTGCCCGCGTGGCGTAGTTTGTGACATTCATCCGCGATGATCGCGTCGGGTCGCAGCGCCTCGAGCAACGCCGTTGCTTCCGGGCGCGACAGTCTCGAGTAGGGCACGACGACTAGCGCCGGCATGCCGGCTTTCATCACGCGCGGTCCGTTGTGGATTACCAGCGAGGGCGTGCGAAAATGCTGCTCGACTAGTTCATACTCACGTAACAACTGGTCGACCAGCGTCGGGGGGATCAAGAGCACCGCGGTTTGCGTATGGTCGAGGCCCAAGGCGAGCGGCGCGAGGATATCGATCAGGGTTTTTCCGTGCCCGACCCCGATCGGCGCAATCAAACCGTGGCACACACCGATCTCATACAGTGCCCACGCCTGCGCCAAGCGCAGCGTTTCGAGGCACGGACGCGGGGGTTGGCGCCGCTCGGCGAGAATTACGGCGCAGCGGCACGGGCGGCGCGGCAGCGCGAATCGCTCCGTAGCCATCGCGATTAGCGCGTCGGCCGTTAGCCCGGAGGGTAGCGGGCGCCGCGGCAGTGCGATGATCCGGTCGAGATCGGGCGATGAATCTACCGCCGGCTTTGCGCCGGGGTAGAACGGAGTCGCGATTTGCCCCGGGCGCGGGGCTCGCCCGGGGAGCGCGACTAGTTTTTTGAGGTCGATCACCGTTTGCCGATAACGCCCGCTAGATAGCCGGCCCACTCCCGGCGATAGTACGGCGTGTGTCTAATCCGATTGGCAGCAAATGCCGGGCGTCCGGTCCACATTGCGCGGCCGTCCACTTCACCCCATGTAGCCGGACCAGAGATCGCGATCTCCGCGGCGCGGCGCTCGACCCATAGCCAATCGCGACGGGTCATAAAGCCGTCATCACGGCGTATAGGTACCCGGCCCATTCGGCGCGGTTGCGGGGGATGTCGACCCAGTTATGCGTACTGTCGTGCCACACGAAACCGTAACGCTCGGCTGCTGTGAGGCTATAGACGACGACATCCCAGCGGGATGCATAGAGCTCCGCGGCGCGGCGCTCGACCCATAGCCAATCTCGTCGGGTCACCGCAAACCTGTGATGGCGGCAGCGAGGTACCCTGCCCACTCGGCGCGATTGCGCGGGACGTGGGTAGCGTCGTCGAAATAAATAGCAGCCCCGCACCACTCGTCAAGTGTGCGATAGCCATACCGCTTAGGGGCGATACGGTTTGCCGCAATCGTCGCGGCGCGTACTTCAACCCATAGCCAATCTTGGCGGGTCATCTTCGCACCAATGATTTCGTGGCGAAGCCACGCCCCGAATCGCTGGAGACTAGCCCAATCGCCTATCATCATGGATGCACCGGCGCAAGCGACCCGATCGCGACATCGGGTAGCACTTCGCTCGTTACGATATCGGCGACCTCGACGAAAATCCCGTCGGGTCCGTGGTACACTCCGACGATCCGCACGGTGCGCGCGCCGACGCGATAAGGGCGCCACGGGCGAATCGTCGCGAGCGCCGTGCGATCTTCCGGCGGCAGTGTCTCCAAATATTCGAGATAGTCCGCTTCAAGCGCGGTCTCATCATGCCCGGGTGGCGGCTCGATTGTGTCCACCGCGGTTAGGCTCTTGAACATGAGCCCGAGCACAAGAGCACACACAAGCGACCCGACTGCGAGGATGCCGTATAGCGCGTGCTTCATCGCGCACCCCGCACGTATAAATCACAGACCCCGCGGATCGCATCGGCCGCGACCTCGGCAACCTCATTGCCGCGGACCTCGAGGGTATACGCCCCCGTGGGGATCTGCCCCCCCGCTACTGCTTCACGGATAAGCCCGGCGAGTACGCCTTTCCATCGCCCGAATCCGAGCTTGCCCTCCGACTTACCGCAGCGGATATCGATCTCCCCTTCGTTATCGCAGATCGCGCGGCAGATATCGTCGATGCGCCGATTGAGTGACTCGGTGGGGATCGACGGGTAGCAATCGACGAACACCGACAGCGCGGGCAACTCGCCGGCCACGGCACGCGGCGACACGGGGAGATCTTCCGGCGCAATCGGCGTGGTCTCTTTCGTCTTCCGCCCGCGCTTCTTGGCGGGCTCGACGTTCGCCGCGGCCCCCACGCTTTCGGGCGCGTCCGGCGGCAATAGCGCGGGCATTTCCGATTCCGCAATCACCGCGACGGGGGGAATCGCGGCGATGGTGGTAGCGACTTCGGCGGTGATGGTGACCGTCATCCCGGCGATCTCATTCGCGACCTCAATCAACTGGTCGGGATCTGAAACGGTGTGCTCGCCGAGCAGGCCAGACCCGTTGAACGGTCCTTTGGTCGGCAGTCCCTCAGCCACCGCATAGAGCTCGGCTGCCAGCCCCGTGAGCATCGGCATACCGGGCAGCACATCGCGCGGGGCTTTGAGCAAGCGGATCGCTTCGGTGAACGCCGGGGTGACGAGCACTTCCCGGGTCTCACGCGTCGCCACCTCCTTCGAGGCAGCTTCTTTCGCGCGCAGCCGCGCGATCTCTTTCTCGAGCGCGCTTGTCTCTTTCGCGGGCGTTGGTCCGGGCGCTCGTGTTGGGGCGGGCAGACCACTCAGCATATTTAGGATGCTCACGGTATCAATCTTTCCCGGGCCAAAGGCCCGCGCAATGGTGCCCTGTCGAGAATCGGCACAATACGCGCGGTGAGGGCAACCGCCGTATGCGTCACAAGATTTAGTATTCCCCGCGGGGCCTGCGGCGTCAAGGGGAATCTTGGCCACATCGACCAGCGCCCGCGCGCAGCTCTCCACATAAGGCCAGCGATCGAGCACACGTGCCGTAGGCATGCGCCGCGAGATCTTCCGCGCCGGCCCGCGGCTCTTGCCCGTAAAAAAGTAAACGTGTGACAACCGCACGTGTTCCGGGTGCTCACGCGCCAGCCACACCCCGCCAATCGTCATCTGGATCGTACCGGCGATTTCCTCGGCGCTTTTCAAAGCCCCGGGCGCTTGCCCGGTAGTCTTCCAGTCGAGATACTCCGCGGTATTGGGATCGTGATCTTCACCGACGTTCGCCGCGCCATAGTTCACACCGCTGGTATTGAGCACGTCGAAATACGCGAGCACCGGAACCCCGGCGACCGATAAACGGGGTGCGGCGAGCTCCCCCACCCCGGCGATCGTCGCGACCTCGGCGAGCACCTTCGGCCCGGGAACCGGAATAAAATTCAGGCCCGTAAGGGCAAGCGCCCCGAATGCTCGTTGTCCGGTCTGCAAATAGTTCTCGATCTCGGCGTGGAGATCGGTGCCGGCTTGCTGCGCTTTCGTCGTCGGCTCGGGCTTACCGCAAACGTACTTGTACCACCACCGCCGATGACAACCGCCGTAGCTGCCGGAGTCCCCCGTAGTGAGCGAGGATGGCGATAGGTAACGGATCGCGCCGTCGGAAACGACCTTGCCGAGATTGACGCGGCTCATTTTACCGCATGCGCCGGGCGCGGGTAATCGGAATGCTCACCGGGACGCTCCACCCGGATACACTCGCGCCCGGTCTCGGGGTATGTGTGGCACCATCGGAAGATCGTATCAACCGCGCACTTACCCCAAATCGGGTCATCGTGCACTCGCGCCAGGGGATAGATCCAAGTCGTGCCGTGGGTATCCGGCCATGCGATTAGCCGCGGGGGGTCGAGCCAAATGACACACTCGGGGCTGAGGTTGCCGTTATCGTCCGCGTCACGTGTGATCCAAAACGTGGCCATTAGGGAACTCCTAGCGCGTCGCAAAGCGCCTCGGCGAATTGTTGGCGATCGTAGAAGTGAACATCATTAACGACGCCCCAGTAACGACAGCACCGGATCTCAATCTCGCCGAGTAGGGACTCGGTAAACGCCTCGACATACCGCCGATCGATCGTGCCGCGCGTGCGCAGATCTAGGATCGCTTCAGCGAGTAGGATCTCGACCTTCGGATCGAACACGTAGCTATCTAGATCGAACGTCTCGGGCCGGCGCATAGCACTCCGTCTTTCGTGTCATGGGGGATCGGGTAGTACTCGCGACGGCGCGGGGTATCGGGCTTCGATGGCCCGGGCGCGATTGACACAAGCTTATCGCAGATGGGGCAGTAGCCGAGCACTCGCCGACCAGTATCACACCGCTCCGCGTATTGTCGCAAGCCCTAAATCGCGGAAAAAAAGCAAGCGTGTGAAACTCTTAAGATGCGCGCTTTTTTGCTCGGTCTCATGGTCGGGGTCGCTTCCGGTGCGGCGTTCACCGTCGCGGGGCGCGCGGGGCGCGCGGGGCGCGCGTTACTCGCGTTCGAGCCCGGGATCGATTCGGATACGTGGGGTGCGCTGATACGACTTGATGGTCGCGCGGAGAAGCTCGTCAATGCCTTCGGCGAAATCGTTCCGCTCGCCGCGGATCTACCCGTCACGTTCGAGACATGCAACCGCGCGAATGCGTACTACTACCTAGCGCCTCCTAAGATCGTGGTGTGCTACGAATTTATGGATCTGATTTACGAGCTGCACTTGCCGCTGGCGTCAAACCCGGAGCACGCGATCGACAACACGATCGCTACCACGGTGGGGGTGCTCGCGCACGAGCTCGGACATGCCGCGGTTCGCCTCGCGGACCTGCCCATCGTAGCGCGTAGCGAAGACGTGGCGGACGCGTTCGCGGCGTGGTTCACTTGGAAGGTGCTCAAAGACACCGAGCCCGCGGTCGGGCTTGGGGCATTCTGGCGCCTCTTGCACCTCACCGGCGAGACGGGCGACGCGAACGATGTACACTCCCCATCGGACGTGCGCGCGTACAACCTACTTTGTTGGGCGTACGGCGCGGGGGAAGCACCCTGGTTAGATGAGGTGCTCGGGGATCGCGCGCGCCATTGCGAAGGTGAGTTCGCCGAGATCGATTCCGGGTGGCGCGGGCTTCTCGGGCTCGGCCCGATCGAGTAACACGCTCACAGTTTTCGTGTTAGACTGTTTCTAGGCATAGCCTATGAGGTTCCCCTGTTGGGAGCTGAGACCCCTCGGCATTAACTGGGGGTTTTTTTTTTTATCGGCGATCGAGTAACACCCGCGCGAACTCCGCCGCGGTATGTGTTAGCTCGATTTCACCGATCGCGCGCGCCGTCGCTTCCGCCGCGACCGCGTACCAAAGCGCAGCCTCCTTATCCGACCAAACCGCCTCGATCGCGTGGTCTAGCAATCGACGCGCATCGTCGATCGTGATCCGAGGTTCGGCGCGGTAGGTCACTTCGCCCACCCTTTCGGCAAGAGCACATCGCGCGCCTGGCGCTTCCCACCTTCCCACCGTAGCACCTCGACAACTTCCAAATACTCGTCACGTCGGCGATCGGTAAGCGCGGCGAGCACCGCGCGCGGGATCGCGCGGCGCTTGCCCTCGGGATCGCCCTCATCTTTCATCCGATCTAGTTCGCGTTCGGTGAAATAGGTTTCTTTCTCCGCCCACGCGCGGATTTTTTCGATCCACCCGCGCGCTTGCTTGCCAACTTCGCTCGCACTCGCCGTACCCGAGCGGGCGTTAGTGAGATCGGCGAGGGCGGTACTATCCTCGGTCCAGGTTCCAAGCGTGCCGTCAAATCGGGCACCGACAAACCCGGTAGAACCGTGTCGGCACTTGGCGACAGCCACACGCGCCGGGCGCGGTCCGCTCTCACCGTCCGTACTACGAACCACATCAAGAAACAGGATGACAGCACAATCGTAATCCACATCTCCGCTCTCCTTGGCTGCGGCTAGATAGATCGTCGGATCGTCACTATTCCGCGTGGTGTCTTGTTTCGCGTGCCCGTAGTATTGCCGCGACACGGATAGCACCGTGAGCACGGGTGTCGCGAGCACTTGCGACATCTGGCGCAGCCGAGACGCCACATCGCCGACGCGATGCCGCACGTTATCCTCGCCACCCCCGCCACGTGTGATCTGTTGCATGTAGTCCACGATCACGAGCGGCATCACCCCGTATACATCCGCCATCGCGCACGCCTCGGTGGCGATGGTGTCGAGCGTCTGATCGGTCTGGCGCGGCAGGCGGTCGCACCCAATCACGCGAATGCGTTTTCCGTCGAGCACCGCGCCGATCGGTGAGTGCCCACGGATCACGAGCGACCACGGTACACCGATCAGCGGCGACGCGAACCGCGCCGCGAGCTCATCGCTCTCGAGCTCGGTCGACGCGAGTAGTACCGGGCGATGCGGCTCGACGTTGGCCGCCACCGCCGCGGCAAATGCCGATTTACCATCGCCGGGCGGGCCTGCGATGGCGTGCAAACGACCCGACCACAGGCCACCGCCTAGCCTTCGATCGAGTTCGGGAAACCCCGTCGGGGTGACGACAACCGGCGCGCGCGGGCGCGCGGCTACATCGGATAGCAGCTCGCTCACCCGATCGTCGGGAACCTCGACCACGCGCGGCGCTTCGGCCGCGGCCCGCGATCGAAGCATCGCGCCGACCTCGACGCCCGCTGCTAAAAGCCCCCGCGTGCCGGTGGCGTAGGTACGCGCGTTGTGGATCTTGTCGCGAAGATCGGCGCCCCAGGGTGGTCGATTCGCCGCGTCCCACTCGCCGAGCACCTCGAGCGCCTGCGCCTCGCTCAGCGCGTAGTCGTGCGCGACGCGGCACGCGACCTCGTAGGTGTGCGCGTCACCGCCCTGTCCCTGAATCGCCGGGCCGGTGGCGCGTAGGTATTCCCGCGCGGCTGCAACTACTTCGGCGGATGCGGGGCGATCGTCGGAGGGGGTCGCCGGTAGACTCCTAGAGTCTACCGCGGGAACGGGGATCTTGTCAAATGTGGGTGTAAACGGTGCGCCGTGTCCCCGCAAAAACAGATACGACGCTCCGGCCGGGCGCGAGGGCAGAAACATCAGCCGGGGGAGATCCGCGGCGCGCGGATCGGGTGCTACCGCAAGAAGCGCGACGAATTCTGCGCGCGCCGCAGCGAACTGCCCCGCGGGCACGAACGCCGAAAACCGCACGTACACTCGGATTGCGCGGTCGTTAGTGCGATCGGAGTGGCTAGAATGTGCAATGAAATCGAAAGGTTTGAGGCTTTCGCGCAACCTGTCAAAATCGGATTCCGACACGTGATCGAAATCTAGCGCTAGGACGTTTGCCCCCAGAGCCCACCGCTTGCCCCGTGTGCCGTGTTCCGGGTAGACCGCGGCCGAGACCGCGGCACCATGCTTTTCGCGGCATGGCGCGGCCGGTAGCGACGCGTGGCATGCGCATGCAGTTCGTCGGGGATCCATTTGGAGAAAGTCGGCGAACTCCGACCACTCGCCCGACCACGCGCGGGTGGTACTCGCATGCTCACTATCGAAAAACGATAATGCAATCGTTGGGTTAGTGCTGTGGGGGTCCATTGGAAGCGCCCGACCCGATCACGTAACCCTACGAATTCTCAGCCCATGCCCCCACGGCGAGAAAGAACGAAGGGGGCGATCGGGCCGGGCGAAAATGACCTTGCCCTAGTCCGCGGAGAAAGTCAACGCGTGACTGCCGTGTAGGTGCGCAGCGCACACCACATGATTTCAGAATGCGAGAAATCAAACCGTGGTCCGCGCGCGCCGCTAGCCCCTAAAGGGGCTTTAGCGCGGCGGCGCGTTTTGTGGGTGACTGCCCGAGACCGCGCCGCACCCTCACGCACCCTCGGGCAGTCTCAAGAACTGCGCGGGTTTGGACATACTTTTGAAAGTTATTTTCAAAAAGGGAAACCCGGCGTCTCTCCCTAAAATCGCTGAGGGCGCGCGCCCCCAATTCAATCAAAACCCGAAAAGCTCAATGATTCACGAGATCGCGAGACCGCGAGCGCTCGCTCGCACCCTCGGGCAGTCAGACTACCCGAGTGCTACCCCACTATATGATCTCAATGGTTCCGCGATGTTATGGCAGGCGCGGCGGAAATGTACGGATGCTTACGGAGCGCCGTTGCTTTAGTAAGCTGGCTTAACACGGCTTGCGTTCGGCCCAGATGTATGGTCACATATGGTCACATATGGTCATTCCGAAGAAACAAAGAGGTCGCCCCGCAATCAACCCCCCTAGCGAAAAAAAGAAAGGTCGGCGATCGTGGGTGGCCGAAGCTAACTCGGATTTAAAGCTCGCGATCGAGTGCCTAAGTACTGCGCGCGCCTCTGAAAACTGGGATCAAGTCTACCTAGCGCAGCGATTCCTGATCGACGTGGCCGCGCGGTGCCGCGAGTGATCGACACGATCGAGGCGCGCGCGCGGTTCGTGCTCGCGGTGGAAGAGACGGGCTCGCCGACCATCGCGGCGGATCGCGCGGGCTGGCATTCGCGTACCGCGTTCCAGATCCGCCGGGAAGATTCGGATTTCCGCGCGGCGTGGGATGGGGCGCGCATGCGCTTCCGCGCGCGGCAAGTGCGCGAGCGCGGCGAGATCGAGAACCCGTTCGAGGATCCCGATGTGCGCGATCGTTATCTCGCCGCGCTCGAGGAGCACGGGCTTGAGGCTACCGCGGCCGAGCTCGCAGGGGTGCTAGTGGAGCATGTGGATTCGTACCGTCGCACTAGCCCGGAGTTTCGTCGCGACTATGCGCACGCGCTTGCACTCTTCGACGATCGCACCGAGGCGGCGCTAATCGATCGTGCGGTGAACGGTTGGGAGGAGCCCGTGTATCAGGGCGGTGTGCTCGTCGATACCGTGCGGAAGTTTGACAACACCGCGGCGGCGCGCGTGCTCAAAGCGAGGCGCGAGCGCTACCAGGATTCGGTGAAGGTGGAGCAAGACATCCGTGTAGCGGGTGGCGTACTTTTGGTTAGTGCACCAGCGCCCGATGCAAAGACATGGCTTGAATCCATTGACGCGAAAGAGCTACCATCGGGCGATGCGGACTAAATTAGAATGTACTGAAATCCGGTCGGATAAGAACCTCTACACTTCGGCGTTACTGTCAATACTTCTATCCGCGTGCACGGTGGGGTGGTCTCGAGGGGATACCGCGTGGCAAGTCGCGAACTATGCCGCGATGGGCGCGGACTTGTATCAGACCGCGCGCGCCGGCGGGATCGTCGATAACTGTCGCGAGGGCAACCCGGTGATTGGCCCGTGTGGCGAACGCATGGATCCAGCGCAGTACATGCTTCTTGCCGCGGTGCTGCACACATCGATTGCCGCAGCGTTACCGCCTAAGTGGCGACGCACATTTCAGGCGTTCACACTCGGGCTCGAGTCAACAGTGGTTTACTTCAACTGGCGCAACCGATGACGATTGAGTGGCGCATAACCGAAGACGGTTTAAGGCCGTTCGCCAAAGGGGTTAAACAGCCTATTGCGTGGGCGCCGCAACCTGGCAGTCAAGACGCCTATTTGCGTTGCCCTGTAACCGAGGTTCTTTATCATGGTAATCGCGGCCCGGGTAAGAGCGAGTCGCTCTTAATGTCGTTTGCGCAATTCGTCGGGCGTGGCTTCGGTTCGGACTGGCGCGGGATCATTTTTCGACGGAACGAAAATGAACACCGCGACGCAATAGCGCGCACGCGGAAGCTATTTGCCAACATGTTTCCGAATGCGGAATTTAACTCCGTGTCAAAGGAGTGGCGCTTTCCAACGGGTGAGAGCTTGGTATTTAAATACATGGAGCGCGAGGATGATTATTGGCATTATCACGGACACCAATACACGTTTATCGGGTGGGACGAACTAACCAACTGGCGTGATTCGATTGCGTACCGCGCGATGTTCTCGACTCTGCGATCGGCGAATGTGCACGTCCCTCGTTTCGTGCGCGCGACGTGTAACCCATACGGGATCGGGCACTCGTGGGTCAAGCAACGTTTCGCGTTGCCGCACACCGGGATGACTGGCCCAATAATTTGTACCGCAGGCGAACCCGACCGCGTGGCGATCCGTGGGCGTCTCGAGGAGAATCGCGTGCTACTCCACGCGGACCCGGGCTACATGGATGCGTTGCGCGCTAGCGCCGCGACCCCCGCGCGGTTGCAAGCGTGGTTAGAAGGGTCGTGGGATATCGTAGCCGGCGGGATGTTCGATGATGTGTGGTTCCCGGAGTATCACGCGCTGCCCGCGTTTCCGTTCGAGTCGATCCCCTATGGGTGGCGTTTGGATCGCGCGTATGATGACGGATTGTCCGCACCGTTCTCGGTAGGGTGGTATGCGGAATCAAACGGTGAGCCTGTCGAGTACAACGGGCGGACCTATGGCGCCGTCCCGGGCGACACGATCCGGATCGCGGAATGGTACGGTTGGACGGGCGAGCCGAACACGGGGCTGCGGCTGAGCTCGCGTGACATCGCCCGGGGCATCAAGGAGCGTGAGTCGCGGTGGGGGATCGGACATCGCGTGAAGATTGGCCCGGCCGACGGCGCGATCTACAATGCCTCACCGCGTGATCCCTCGGCGAGCATCGCGAGCGATATGGAAGCGGAGGGCGTATACTGGGAGCGCGCGGACAAGTCGCCGGGGTCACGACACAACGGGTGGGCTGCGATTCGCCAGATGCTCAAGGATGCAATCCCCGACGATCAGGGGCGACGTGAGCGCCCCGGGTTCTTTGCGCTCGACACATGCGCTCAGTTCTTGCGCACGTTCCCCGTCGCCCCATGCAGCAAGGCCGATCCCGACGACATCGATACGAAGTCAGAGGATCATATTTGTGACGAGCTGCGCTATCGGATCAAGCGCCCGCGCGTGGTCGACGTGCCGCAGTCATACCTGAACTACTAAGGGTGGCGCTATCGTAATTCGCTGGTCACTTGGGCCCTTCTATGAAAAGCGGCAGACTGGCGGCCGATCTCCAGCCTCCTCCGGGTTAGCTACCCGGTGCTCGCCGTAGTACCACGCTGGCGTTTATCAAAGCGGCCGAACGTCCAGATTAGGCACCTTATGAGCTACTGCCGCGATACTCATTTAGCACGCAACGTCGCCGCGTGTCTAGCCCCTAGTTGCCATTCGCCGCCCGACCGTATATGTTCGCGATCACGTGTGGGATTCCAAGCACCCGTCGTACGCTGCCCTTTATGCGGATTGGCAGCTCATGGATCATGTGTACGCGGGGGAGCGCGCGGTCAAAGCCGAGCGCGATCTCTACCTACCACCGACGGCGGGGCACCGCGCCAACGGCTTTGGCCGGAACGCGCTTAGCGGCAACGCGGCCAGCGGCGAAGCGGCGTACCAGGCGTACATGCACCGCGCCGTGTTCTACGGTTTCACGCGTGACGCGGTGGCGGGGCTGCTCGGGTTGATTCACCGCAAGCCCGGCACGGTCGTCGTGCCGCCTGCGCTTGAGCCGATGCTCGATAGTATGACGGCGCAGGGCGAATCGGTGCACCTGCTCTGGCGACGGATCACCGAGGCGCAATTGCGCAAGAGCCGTCTCGGCCTGCTCGTCGACATGCCGAGCGGGGGCAACGCCGACGCGCTGCCCTATGTCGCGCTCTACGATGCGCAGAGCGTGATCAACTGGGATGACGGGATCCGCGATCAGGGGCGCCAGGCGTTAGAGCTCGTCGTGCTCGATGAGTCCGGCTTCGCGCGCGCGGCGAATTTCCAGTGGGACTATCGCAAACAATATCGCGTGCTCGCGATGTCGAATGTGGTGGCGAGTATCACGAGCGTTGACCAAGACGCTTCGGCCGAGGGTGTGTACATGTTCGGCGTGGCGAGCGACCGCGGCGAGGTACCCGCGTTTGTCTCGAGCATGACCCTTGACGCGATCCCGTTCGTGTTCGTGAATGCGAATGACACGTGCGCCGAACCCGATCAGCCGGCGTTGCTCAATCTGGCGAATCTCGATCTCGCGGTCTATCGCGGCCAGGCTGATTACCGGCAAGCGTTGTACCTGCAAGGGCAAGACACGCTTGTCTGTGTTGGGCGGACTAAGACGCAGATGGATCTTCCCGTCGGCGCCGGCGCGGTGCTCGATGTCCCGGCCGGCGGCGACGCGAAGTTTATCGGCGTGGCTGCCGCGGGCATCGGGGAGCAACGGCAAGCGCTTGAGGCGGACATTGCACGCGCGATGATGGTCTCGGTCCAGATGCTCGATACGAGCGGCGGCGCAGAATCGGGTGAGGCGCTGCGCGTGCGTGTGTCGGCGCGCACCGCTAGCCTTGCCAGCTTGCAACACACCGCGGCGCAAGCGATCAAGGATTGCTTGGTTCACGCGGGCAAGTGGTTGCGCTTGCCGGATAGCGATCTAGAGATGATCGAAGTAACCCCGAACCTAGACTTTGCCGAGGGCACGGTTGACGCGTCGTCGGTGAACGCGCTGATCGACGCTATCGCCAAGGGCGCCCCGCTAAGCATGCGCAGCTTCCACGCGTGGCTACAGCAGAAGGGCTACACGACCAAGGATTTCGATCAAGAGATGCTCGAGGTGGGCGAAGATCCGGGCGTCGATGAGAGTGCCGGGGTGCCCGCGGTTGATCCAGTTCCCGACGCGGGGGGGGAGTGACATCGAAGCCATGGCCGTTGACCCGAACACTGCATTGAACGGCGCGCAGGTTACCGCGATGGTCGATATCGTCGGGCAAGTTGCGCTTGGCCAGCTACCACGATCATCAGGCGTGGAAATGATCATTGCCGCATTCCCGGTCGATCGCTCCACAGCCGAGCGGATCATGGGCGACGCGGGCCGGGGCTTCACCCCGACTGCAAGTGAACCCCCGCCAGTGGTGCCGAGTGAATGAGTCGTATCTCGCAGCGGCGCGACGCCCTCGAGCAATCGCGCGTTCTTGAGCGACTAATCGCGGATGCCGAGCGCGAGCTCCGCCGGGCGTTCCGTGATGAGATCGATCGGCTCCAACACCGCGTTACTCTGGCCGCGCTTGAGCGCGCTATTGCCGCGCGGCGCAAGCATGTTGTTGACCCCGAGCTCTTGGCGCTAACCGCGCGTGTGCTCGCGCGTGTGTCGAATGCGCAATCCGTTAAGGCAAGTGACGCGCTCGCGCGGCGGTACGTGCGCGGTCTGGACTTCGACGCGGAGAACGCCCAAGCCGTACGCGCGGCCGAGCGACGCGCGAGTTATTACGAGCGCCGTTTCGTCAAGGAGCAAACGCAGAATTACCGGCGCATCATTGCCGACGGGCTACGGCGCGGCGAGAATCCAAGGGTGATTGCGAAAGACCTGCGCAGTAGCATCGGGCTTTCCCCCTACGAGTCGCGGATCGTGATCAACTATCGGCGCGCCCTCGAGGAAGGGCGCGGTACGACACAGTATAAGTTGCGCGATCGCTCCTTGGATAAAGGCTCCCCGCCTAGGGAACCTCTAACACAGACGCAGATTGACGCGCGCGTACAACGTTATCGCGAGCGCCGAGTAGACCACCGAGCGGAGATGTTCGCGCGCCGGGAAGCACATACCGCAGTGCACGAGGGCGCCCAAGACATGTGGGATCAGGCCGTCGATAAAGGCGATGTCGATAAGGGCGAGATGGTCCGCGAGTGGATCGCCACGAGCGACGAGCGCACGCGCGAGCACCATATCGAAATGGACGGTCAGCATCGGAAGCTAGACGAGCCTTTTGTTTCGGGGCTTGGTAACCGTCTGATGTTCCCCGGCGATCCGAGTGCGCCCTCGGAGGAAGTCGAAGGTTGCCGGTGTACCGTCGCGGTTGTGTTCAAATAGACAATCTGCACCCTACTAGTGTTGAATGCCAAGTGAGGTAATACCCTAATGGCCGCAACAGTACTCATCCGAGAAAAGAACGGCGCGGGCGAGACCGCGACCGATAAGACCTCCGGCACCGTCCGTTTCAAGAACGCCGATGATGCCACGGTCGATCTCGTTAACCCCCTGGTCAAGCCCGGCGGCGGCAGCTTCGATCGTAGCTTCGAGAAGTATCTCCGCATCCAAGTGAGCGTGGCCCCGGCGGGGAACATCACGAACCCGGTGGTGTACATGACGGGTTCGGCCGAGACCGGGCAGACCCTCTACTTCAAAACCACGAACCCGGGAACCTATACACAGCCTGCCGAGGCGACCGCGGATACCGGCTACACCGACGCGTTCACGTACACGTCCGGCTCGCCGAAAGACATGGACGTTGCCAACGCAGGCCCGTTCACCGGGACCGGCGACAAGGGCGATTACCTAATGGCGATGATGAAGATCGCCGACAACATCGCCGCACCCGGCACGCTGCCGGCGAAGACGTTGACCTGGGCCTGGGATGAGACCTGATCGATGCAAGAGTCCGGCTATACGATCCGCTCCTGGTCGGCGCGGCTGATCGCCGACGGGTCGCCGGTTTCCTCCGACGAGCTGGATTCGATCGAGCGCGTGCATGAGCGCGGGGGCTGCGATCGTTTGACGGTGTGGCTCGACGGTGTGGAGTTGCCACTCCATGTCTCCTGCTCGCCCGAGAACGGTGAGAAGATCCGCATGTTCACCCGCCGCGCCATCGTCGATGCGACGACGCCGCAGGCTAGACAGGTCAACATGCCGGTGCTCGAGGTCTCGCGCCCGAGCGGGTGGACTCGGCTCTACGCGCATCATCAGCACGGGCTTGTTCTCTCCACCCTGAACTTGAACATCTAAGGCGGGCTGCCCATGGCCGCGCCCACCATTCGCGGCTCGACGGCTCCGGTCGCGGGGCTGTCGACGACGTCGCACGCGAATACCGCGGTCGGCGATCTGGTCATCTGTATCACGGGCGAGAAGGCCGGCGCGGGCATCCCGACCCATACGCTTCAGTCGGGCTTCACCGAAATCTTTTCGCAGCCGCACAATGACGGCTCCACCGATGGCCGACTATCCGTTGCGTACAAGGTAGCGACCTCGGCCGGCGCGACGGCATACGCCGCGTATACGACCGACGGAACTCTCACGGTCTACACCGGGTCGATCGTCATCACCGCGGGCACCTACTACGCGGGTGGATCACCCGGGGAGCCGATCGCTAGCGCGGGCGTCACGGGCACGACCAACGCCGCCCCCGACCCGCCGCAGATCACGGGGCTCGATGGGGACATGCTCATCCTCATCGCCAGCTTTTGGCACCTCGGCTCCGCTGGCACGAACACCGTCGCCCCCGGGGCAAACTACGTTGAGGAGTGGGAGGTCGCGGGATCGGCCGATCTTGAGCTGGCGCTCGCCACTCGCGCGATGACCGGGCTCTCGGCCTCGACCGAGAACCCGCCGGCGTGGACGGACAACGTCACGCCCGCCGGCACATCATCGGTCACGATCGGCATCCCCGCCGGCCCGCTGGCCCGTAACGTCACGGCTTCGATCAGCGCGGTGGTGCAGCAGACAGGTATCACCGCCACGACGTCGATCTCCGCCGTCGTTCAGCAAGCGGGCCGCACCGCCACGACGACAGCCGATGCAGTGGTGCGGGCGACGCCGACGATCACCACGTCGATCAGCGCGGTGGTGCAAGGCACCGTCACGGCATCCGCGAGCGCCGACGCAACGGTGCAATCGACACGCACGGTGACCGCGTCGCTCGATGCGCGCGTGGAAGCAGCAGGCTTCGTCGGCGACGAGACAACATCGCTAGACGCCGTGATCCAGCAAGCGGGGCGAACGGCGACCACGAGCGCAGACGCCGTGATTCAACAGCCCGCCCGCACCGCGACCACGGCGATCAGTGCGGCGGTGCAGAGCGCGGCGAGTGCGACCACGAGCGCGGATGCGGTGGTGCAGAGCTCGGCGATTGCTACCGCGGCGATCAGCGCGGTGGTGCAAGGGTTGGCGTCCGTGACCGCGAGCGCAGACGCCGTGATTCAACAGCCCGCCCGCACCGCGACCGCGGCGATCAGCGCGGTGGTGCAAGGATCGGCGACCGCGATCACGGCGATCAGCGCGGTGGTGCAAGGGTCGGCGTCCGTGACCATGAACGCCGATGCGGTGGTGCAAGGGTCGGCGATGGCTTCCACGGGGTTTGACGCCCGGGTGGATATCGGCCCTCCGTCGATCACCACAGCCATCGATGCCGTGATCCAATCCTCACCGACGATCTCAGCGTCCGTTTCCGCCGTTGTTCAAGGTACGTTAGCGGCGACGGCGAGCCTGAATGCCTATGTCATCGTGCCGGTCATCGAACCGCCGATTCGGTACACGGACATTCAAGGGGCTATTGGGTCTCCGGACGGCGAAGATGATATTGTGGGCGCGCTACCGGAGGAAGTGATCGCGATTGGTGCGGCCCTCGTCTTGACAAAGGATTTGTTCTAATGGCGATGTACGCACAAAACACCACGATTATTGCGGGGTCGGATCAGACATACCGGATTACGGTGGTCGACGCGAACGGGGTATTGGTCGATCTAACCGGCGCGACGGTCTACTACACGGTGAAGCAAGCCGCGAGTGACGCGGCAGCACTCATCGCAAAGACATCTGCTACGGTCACCGAGATCGACATCCTAGCTCAGAGCGGCGCGACGTTAGGACAGGCCGAGATCTACCTCGTGCCTGCGGATACTAGCGCTTTGCTCGGATCATATCTTTATGACGTTTGGGTAGAGATGCCTTCGGGGCTGCAATATGCTATTGTGGCGCCCGCGCGGTTAAAGGTGGAAGCGGCGATCACTTCGATCCCGTAACAAAACCGGCGCCTCGGGGAGCGGGGTTGCCGGTGATCACATTAGGAGGGACTCCCAATGCCGATTAAGATTGAGTATGCGACGAAAGAAGAAATCCCCGCGGGGATGGCCGAGCACTACACCGAGAAGGCCGGCAAGTTTGTATTAGCCGTCGAAGGTGTGGAGAAGTTCGTGGACTATGACGCGATGCGCGCGAACCTCAAAGGTACGTTGGACAAGGAGCGATCCGCTCGCGAAGCGCTCGAGCGCAAGATCCGAGTGCTCGGCGATCGAGACCCGGAGGAAGTGATCAAGCAGCTCGACGAGCTCGAGGAGCTTCGAGCCGCACAGGAAGGCGCTGCGGCGAATAGCGATGCGAAGCTCCAAGCGAAGATCGCGCGCGAAGTGAACCCATGGAAGCGGAAAGCGGAGGAAGCGGAGAAAGCCGCGGCCACTGCGCTTGCCGCGAAGGCGGCAACTGATCAGCGCTACCGCGCCGAGAAGCTAGAATCGGTTCTGGCAAAAGCCGCGGTGACCGCGAAGGTGCGCCCCGAAGCACTGCCCGATGTGTTGCGCTACCAGGGCGATTTCGATCTCACCGACGATGGTAAGGTGGCGACGCGCGAAGGTCTCGACGCCGACGCATGGCTAAGCGACATGCGCGAGAAGCGCCCGCATTGGTTCCCGCAACCACACGGTGGCGGCGCGGTGGGCGGCGCGGGTGCCGGGGGCCCGAGCAAGAACCCGTTTGACGCGAAGGGCTGGAATCTCACCGAAGCCATGAAGCTGATGAGAGCGGACCCGGGCAAGGCGAATACGTGGGCGCAGCTCGCCGGCTTCGCTGACGCGAACGCGGCGTTCGCCGCAGGCGGTCCCAAGAAGTAGCGCGCAAATAGACAACCCCGCGCCCGTGTGTTCTCTTACACATAACAGATAACGGGCGCGGGACGCGGACCGTTACATTTTTTCTCGCCGGGATGCCGGGATGGCTGAAGGGCTCCAACCGTTTTTCTAGGAGTTTCTCGCCATGACCGTTACCGCAGTTTCCGACATCCTGATTCCCAGCGTGTGGAATGCGTACCTCGCTACGCAGACCACGCAGAAGAGCGCCCTCGTTTCGAGCGGCGCGCTGCAAGTGAACTCGGCTCTTTCCGCCCTTCTGAATGGTGGCGGTAAGACTTTCGATATGCCGTTTTGGCGCGACCTGCCCGACACCGCCGCGAACATCGGTATTGGATCGACGGGTTCCGCTATCACCCCGCTCGCGATCACTACCCACAAAGAGGTGGGCGTGCGGCTCAGTCGTAACCAGGCGTTCGGTGCCGTCGACCTCGCGGGCATTCTTGCCGGCGCGGATCCCATGTCGGCGATCTCGGCACGGCTCCAACCGTATTGGACCCGCCAGCTTCAACTGGCGACTCTTGCGACCCTGGCCGGTGTGTTCGCGGATAACGACGCGAATGATTCTGGCGACTATACCCATAGCATCGTAGCCGCGTATCAGGCCGGCGTTACTGATTTCTCGGCCGAGGCGTTCATTGATGCTGTCCACACCATGGGCGACGCCGAGGGCGACTTGGGCGTGGTGATTATGCACTCGGTTGTTTACGCCAAGGCGAAGAAGAACAACCTGATTGATTTCGTGTCAGATTCCGGTAACGGTATGGCCGCGTCGATCCCGACCTTCCTCGGGCGGCGTGTGCTTGTCGACGACGGCATGCCGGTCGCGACTCAAGACTATGATACTTTCATCGTGGGCGCCGGCGCGCTTCAGATGGGCACGGGCTCGACTCCGGTCCCTCTCGAGACCTACCGCTTGCCGCTTGATGCCGCGGGCCAGGGCAGTGAGTCGCTTGTCTCGCGTGTGTCTTGGATGATTCACCCGCTCGGACATGCGTACACCGGGGCTGCCGCGGACGGCGGACCGTCGAATGCCGCGACCGCGAATAACCTCGCGGCGGCCGGCTCTTGGAACCGTGTCGCGGCCGAGCGTAAGCAGGTCAAGATCGCGCGGCTCCGTACTACCGAAGCCTGATAGCTAGTTGAGATGCAACCGCCCCCCGGCACTCGCCGGGGGTCCCCGGGATGGAGGATGGTTCGATGGCTGATATCCGTAGACCGAGATACCGTAAACACCGCAGGCTTTCACGCCGGCAGGCCGCGTTCAACGCGTCGATGTCGACAAAGTTTAGCGGGCAGGAGACCCCGATCGCCGCGAACACCGTGGGTTCGGATGTACTCGCGCTGGCGAGCACGCCGACGTTCTTTGGTCCGTTCACGTTGCGCGGGGCGCCTCCGCCCGAGCTTCGTAGCGGTCCCTATTGGATGTCGGTTGCCGCGGACAACGCGACCGTGTATCAGTCCCGGGCGGACCTACAAGCGCAGCGTTCGCCCACGACCATCGCGGCGTGGGACCTGTCGCCGGATATCAAGTCGCTCGATGACGGCGTGGCCCCGGTGGTCGCTACCACCGAAGCCGGTACTACGGTTGCGACGCTCGGCACGGGCGTTGCGATCACTACGGTGGCGAATGCCACCGAGACGTTCACCACTGTCGGGCACGGATACGCCGTCGATGACGGACCGTTCCAGATGACGGCTTCGGGCGCCTTGCCCGCCGGCATTGTGGCCGCAACGGATTATTGGATTCACTCTATCCCGACCGGGGACACGTTCCTATTGACGGCCACGAAGGGCGGATCGATTCAGGCGATCACCACGGATGGTTCGGGGTCTATCGAGCTCGTCCCAGTGAATGTGGATCGCGCCGAGAACTATCTCAAGAAGACGGCGCACGGTCTGGCCACGGGGCAGCTCGCGCGACTAACGACCGATGGCGCTTTGCCCACGGGCCTTAGCACTGCAACTAACTATTGGGCGATTGCTGTTAGTGCAGATCTACTCGCGTTCGGCAGTTCGCTCGCAAATGCACAGGCGGGCACCCGGATCGATATTACTGCGATTGGCTCGGGTACCACGACCGTACTCAAGTGCAACATTGACACGACCACCGAACGCTTTACCAAAGCCGCGCATGGTCTGGTAACGGGCGACGCGGTTCAAGCGTCGACCGACGGGGCTTTGCCCACGGGTGTCAGTGCTTCAACCACGTATTACGTGGTCACCGATAGCGCTAGCACGTTTCGTTTATCGGACACCGAGGCGCACGCACTGGCGGGCACGGACATCATCGACGTAACGGCGATCGGCTCGGGGAATCAAACGTTCACCTTGTGCCGTGTCGACCTTACGGCGGAATCGCTGCGGCTCGACGCACACGGCATGCAAACTGGCGATGGCCCGGTGCGGGTGTCGACGACCGGCGCTTTGCCGACGGGGCTAAGCGCGGCAACCGACTACTGGGTGATACGTGTTGACGCGAATCGCTTTGCACTCGCGACGTCGCTTGTCAATGCGCTGGCGCTCACGAAGATCAACATTACCGCGGTGGGCTCGGGCACACATCAGCTTGTGCGGGCGCTGAGCATTGGTGTTGACCTTAGCGCGAGCGGCATTTTGGAATGGTTGGCGCAAGGTGTGCGACCTGAGACAATGCGCGCAACCGCGGCGGCAAGTGCCGACGCAATCTTTGTCTGAAAGGCTTCCCTTATGGCGGACTTGATCGAAACTCTGCGCGAGCGTAAAGCGGCCATCGCCGAGGTTGACCCGATCGTTGCGGCCGAGGCGCGCGTATCGGTTGCGCGCGATGCCCGTGATACTGCAACGCGCGCAGTTCAGGCCGCACAGGCAACCGCGGCGGCTGCCGATAAGGCGCTTACCAAAGCGCTTTCAGATCTCAACGCACTCCGCCCGCCGTTGACCGAGATCGAGCGTTACCGCCAGGTGGTCGCACGTGGGCAGGAGGAGCGCCGCGCTCGCGTTGAGCGGGCGAAACTCTACCCGGCCGGCCCGGGGGCACCCTCGAAGCTTGACGCCGTTCTAGCGGCATCTGGGCGGCGCGGGCACGGTAACCGACGTCCGAACTATGGGGGGTCTAAGTGAGCCACGGCGGTTATACCAATTTAGTCGAGTATACGGGCGCGGCGATCGCCGGTGCGTCGGCGGTGCGCTCCTTCCCGAATCCGCCGACCGGGGATGGTGCCGATGTTTCGAGCTGGGACGGGTCCCACGGTTCCCGCGCCGAGTTCGAGCTCACGATTTTAGCCGGCGCGACTGTCCAGCTTGCCGCGGGCGCGATGCTCGTGGCGGAGGAAGTGCTCGACACATACCCCGAGGAGTCGATCGCGGTTGTCGCCGAAGCCGACGACGAGATTTTCACGCTCGCGGCGCACGGATTCTACACCGGCGATGGGCCTGTCACGTTTACCGCGGCGGCGCTGCCGACCGGGATCTCGGCCACGGTCGAGTACTACATCATCCGGTTGACGGCGAACACGTTCCAGGTCGCGGCAAGTCGCGCCGCGGCGCTCGCCGGTACCGAGGTCACCTACACCACCGACGGCACCACCGTTGTCATGCACTGGGTGACGGGGGTCAAGTCGGTATCGCAGGCCGCTTCCGCGATCACCGATGCGGCGGATACCTATACGATCGCCGGTCATGGCCTGGTCACCGCGGAGCGTGTACAGGTCGCAAACTCAGGCGGTGCGATTCCGACCGGGCTTGCAGCGGATACCGACTACTACGTGATCGTGGTCGATAACGCCACGATCCAATTCGCGTCTAGCCCAGCGAATGCGACGGCCGGGACCGAGATCACTTGGACTGGCGGATCCGGCACTCAGAGCGTGATCAATAACAACTACGGCCCGACGAGTGCCACCGTGTTTTCAAAATTCTCGGTGCTCAATGAAGGCGCCGCGATTGCCTTGACCTCGACCATCGGCTACCGCGAGCGCATTTCTCATCGTCCCTCGGTGGTTGCTTACCACCTGGTCGCGACTCTTGACGTTTTCGTCCCGGTGACTTGGTATGTGCGAGGCGTCCGCTACGTGGAGTGAACATGGCGTTTACCCCCGAAGATGGAACCGGCATTGCTACCGCTAACTCGTTTATCGATCTAGACGCCGCGGACGCGTACCACAACGATCGCGGTAACGCCGCGTGGGCTGCGGTCGTCGGCGAGACTTCGCTAACGGTGCTCGGCGGCGATCCCGACGCAACCGCGGACACGTTCTCATTTCTCGCGGCGCATTCGCTGGCGACGGGGCAACGCGTGACGTTGACGACTAGTGCGGCTGATCTCCCCAGCGGCTTACAGGTCGGCGTGTTCTATTACGTGATCGTGATGACCGCAACCGCTATCCGGTTGGCGACTACGCGCGCGTTCGCGTTGGCCGGTACTCAGATCGGTTTCGATGAGGCGACGGGCACGGGTACGCACACCGTCAAGATTCAGAGCGAGAAAGAGGGCGCACTAGTCCGTGCGACGAGCTATCTCGATCTGGTCTATGGCGACTCGTGGATCGGCGAGAAAGCCGACGACGCCAATCCGCTGAGCTGGCCGCGCGTCAACGCTTACCTCTGGCCGCGCGGGGATTCGGTACCGAGCGAAAACGCGCTAGATGCGCAGGTCCCGGGCGCCATTAAAAACGCGTGTGCGGAGATCGCGCTACGTCTCGCCGCGGGCACCGACCTCCTGCCGGATAGTTCCGCAGGCGTCGTATCCAGCCAATCGATTACGCTCCCCGGCATGAGCCGCTCGGTTGTCTACGCGGAACCCGGGGCGCTGCCGAACATGCCGATCGTGGATCGCTTGCTCGCGCCCTACGTGCGCGCACCGGAAGTGTATCGGCGATGAGCCACGCGATCGACAGCTTCCCCGCCGAGGCCCTGGCGTTCTTCCGGGACTTCTTGCGACCCGCTACGCTCACAAAACGCACGTTCGGGGCGTACACCCAAGGTGCGTATGCCGACGGCCCGACCACCACGACGGCCGATCATGTCGGGTTGGGTCTCATGGGGGAGTGGCGCCAAGAAACAACGGAGCTCGTTAAGCGCGGCGATCGGGTGGTGATCTTGTTCGCTGGGTCGCTTGACGTGGTACCGGCGTCGCAAGACCGCGTGACGATCGAAGGCACGGTGTACGAGATCACCGGGGTGCTCGTGCGGGATGCGGGCTCGGCAACGTACACATGCGCCGTCAAGGGGGCCTAGTGGCGAAACCCCTCGATGAGCAATACCGGGCGATCTCCGATCAGGTCGAACAGGTCGCGGGTAAAGCGGTAGCCGTCGCTACGCTCGAGGTCTTAGGTGAGCTCAAACACCGCACCCCGGTAGACACCGGGCATGCGCGATCGAATTGGATTCCGGCGGCCGGCGCCCCGTACCGGGCTGTAGAGCCGGGCAGTGCTGGCGCGGCCCAAGCCGTGGGGGAAGTGGCAATCGCCACGGGGCGTGTGGCGAAGACCTTTATCTCCAATAACGTGCCTTATATCCAACGCTTAGATCAGGGGCACTCCCAGCAAGCGCCAACAGGCTTTGTTCGGCAGTCGGTATTCACGGGGCTGGCCCGTGCGCGCGCGAAGATCACCGCGATGCTAAAGCGGGTCGGGTCATGACTCACGCCGAGGCGCGCGAGGCGGTGTACGGGCGTTTCACCGAACAATGGGACGGTGCCACGCCGGTCGCCTATGACGGTTCGCCGGGGTTCACCGAGCCGAATCCGCCCACGGCGTGGGCTCGGGTCTCGGTCCGCCACCTGGAATCGTCGCAGGACACGCTAGGCGCTGCGACAGCACGCCAGTTCCGCCGGCAGATGTCGATCATCGTGCAAGTGTTTAGCCCCGCGGTGTCGTCGATAGCACCGCTTGATACTCTGGTCACTGCGGCGCGGGCTATCTGGGAAGGTCAAACCTTTAATGGTATAAGCATCCTCGGGGGTGTGCAAACCTTCGAGGCGCCGCAAGATGGCGTGTGGCTTCAAACGAATGTTGAAGCACTCGCGGATTATTACGAGGTGATCTAATGGCTCGCGTACTGTCCAACAATGCCACGCTCGAGTGTGCTCGCGAGACCGCATTAGGCACCTTGCCTAGTTCGGGCTGGCGGCTTTTGCAGCCGAACCGTTTTCAGATGGGGCCGGCGATTGCCAAAGTCTATCGCGACATCATCAGCAAGAGTAGGCGCAAGCGCAAAGGACAGATCACCGATGTGAAATCGGCGGTGACCGTTGACGCCGACATCACGATGGAACTCATGGATGAGTTCGTGGAGAGCGCCGTTATGGCGTCGTCCACTTGGGCGCTGAACACTCGGCGCTGGGTACCGACCGCGGTTACCTCGGTTGCGTTCGTGGTGCCGAGCGGAGGGGCGCTGGCGCAGTATACGCTTGTGAAAGCCAAGGGTTTCGCCGTCGCCGGTAACAACGGGCTGTTTGTGGTCGGCGCCGCGTCGGATGCGGATGAGATCAAGTGCTCGGGCCTAACCGCCGAAGCCGCGATCCCCGCCGCGCAGAATGTCACGTTGCAGATCTGCGGTGTTCAGGGTACCGCGGGCGACATCACGATGGATGCTTCAGGGCGTCTCACGTCCACGGTGCTCAACTTCACCACGCTTGGCTTGACCGTCGGGCAGATGATCAAGATTGGTGGCGCGTCGGCGGGACTACAGTTCGCGACGGCGGCAAATAACGGGTATGCGCGGATCACGGCTATCGCCGCGGGGCTACTTACGCTCGATCGACGGTCGGCAACGTTCGTCATCGATAGCGGCGCGACGAAGACGATCCAGATCTTTTTCGGTGGCTTCCTTCGTGACGTCGCTGTCGACCACGGCGATTACATCGGTCCGGAAGTCTCGGCGATCCGTTCGTACACGTTCGAAGGGCTGTATGAGAACCTCGGCGTGGCCGAAGACCAGTTCGAGTACGCACGGGGCAACGTCCTGAGCATGCTCACGCTGAGCCTACCGCTAGCGGACAAGGCAACCGCCACGCTCGATTTCGTCGGGACGGATACCGACGCGCCCGTCGGCGAAGCCAGCCGGGCGACGCTCGCAAGCGCGCCCCGCGTCCCCGTCGAAGTGGCCATGGTGAACACGAGCTCGGATGTGGCGCGGCTCATCGTGGCCGAAGCCGACGAGACCGGGCTTTCCACGGATTTCAAATCGCTTAGCTTCAAGTTCAACCACAACGTGGCACCCGAGCAAGTGCTCGGCACGCTCGGCGGGGCGTACATGAACTGCGGGGATTTCGATGTTACCGCGGAAATGTCGCTTCTTTTTTCGAACCCCGACGTTCTCGCCGCGGTGCGCGCGAACGATACCGTAGGCATGTGGTGGGCGCTGAAGAACGACGATGGTGGTTTTGGGGTCGATGTCCCGGCGATGTGTCTGGAGTCGGCAACCAAAGAGATGCCCGAGAACGCGAGCATGACGCTTTCGCTCACCGGCATGGCGATCGAATCCGCCACGTACGGGCACCTAGTTAGCGTCTCGATGTTTCCGCACCTGCCATGAAGGGATCTCAATGGCTGATTTTTCTCAACTCCGAAAGTTCGCGGTAGACCCGGGCGCCGTCGCCGACTTCCCGCTTTGGATGGTTGTCGACGCGGATCAGCCGGTACCCGTGCTGCGCCTGCGAAGCGCGACGCTCTACAATGCGCCGTTCTATAACGAGAGCATGCGCCGCGCGGGGATGCGCATGCGCGTTGGCGGGGACCTGGCGAAGCGCGATGCGGCACTCCGTGAGGAAGACCGCACGCTATTCGCCGAGTTCGTGCTAGTCGGATGGGATCACGTATACGACGTGCACGGCGCGGCGGTTCCATTCGCCGCTAGCGAGGCGCTGGATTACCTGCGGGCGATGCCAGACACGCTGTTTGATCAGGTGCGCTACTTCGCTCGGGACGAGTCGAATTTCCGACCCCCGAGCGATCCCGCGAGCGCCGCGGGAAACTCCGCAAGCGCCTCGCGTGGGAGTTGAAATGCTTGGAAGACGGATGGTCTTTACAGGCGGCAACAGCGAAGGGGCGCGCGCTTCCCGCGTGGTATCTCGACGAGCCGGAGATCGATCCGGGCGAGCGGATGTATCTCGAAGCGTTTTGGGTTCTGTCATCTTGCCGCGCGAGGTGGGGTGAGATGTCCGGCCCGATCCCATGGACTGCGATGAAGGTCTACGCCGATCACTACGCGTTAGACGCGGATGTGTCCGAAGGCTTGTTCGCGATCGTGCGGGTGCTCGATAGCGAGTACATGCGGATCGAAGCCGAGCGGATTGCGAGGGAGCGCGCCCGTGTCTGAGTTCGTGATCGACATCAAGATCGACGCGGCGAAGGCGCGGGCCGGCGCTGAGCAGGCGAAGGGCGCGCTTGACCAGGTGCGAGGCAAGGCGCGCGAAACGCAAAAGGCGACGGTCGATCTAGACGATCAGATGCGCGGCTTTGGTAAGAGTGTTCAACAGTCGCTCAATTTGATCAAAGGCTTCTCTCTTCTCGGCGCGGTTTCGCAGGCTCGCGGAATGATCGAAGGCTACATCGGGCTGGTCAATGACCTAGCCGATGCCGTGGGCTTTGTCAAAGTGAATTGGGAGGAAGTCGCGCAGGCGCAGCAAGAATCCCTCAACGCATTCCAACGCAATCTCGCGACGATCGCGCGGGGTAAGGGGATCGGTCAAGAGTACGCCGGCATGACCGACGAACAGAAAGCTGCGGCGGTCGCGTTCGATATCGCCAGCCCCGAGGAGCAAGAGCGCCTAGGCACCGAGCAACGCATTAACGAGCAGATGGCGATCTCGGCGCGCTTGGGTGAAGTGCTAAAAGAATCCGAAGCGGAGCGCACTGCGGAAGCCGAACGCCAGCGCCAGGCGCAGGCAAAGATCACCGCGGAGCTCGAACGCCAGGCGAAGATCCGCGCGGAGTTCGATTCGCTATTCGCCACGGGCGGTGCAGGTGGGGATAGTAAGCAGACGGATGAATACGCGCCGGGTAGCGTTAAATACTTCGAGCGCTTGGACAAAGAAAGCGCGGCGCGAGTACAGGAAGAGACGCGCGCGGAAGCCGCAGCGGCCGAGGAGAAAGCGGATCTTGCGCGCGAGGTCGCGGACGAGAACGCGCGGCTTGCGAACGAAGCGGCGGTGATGAATGCCGCGATGCTCGATGACTTGCGGCAACAGGAGATCGCGCGCGAGCAGAAGAAAGCCGACGAGATCGAAGGGATCAACCAACAGCTTTACGCGAACGTTGCTGCGACGGTCGGGGACATGATCCACGGATCCGAGAAGGAACAATCGGCAGCGATCAAGCGCATGCTGGCCGAGATCGCGAAATTCGCGGTGGCGCGTGCCGCGATGGAACTAGGCGCTAGCGCGTCGGGTGCGGGGGCGATCGGATCCGCCGTCACCGGGCTTCTTGGGTTCGCGGAGGGTGGCGATTTCACCGTCGGCGGGGCCGGCGGCACCGATTCCAAACGCGTAGCATTCATGGCGACCCCGGGCGAGCGCGTGAGTATCCGTAAGCCGGGTCAAGACGCGGCGACCAGCGCCGCGCCGGTTAACTTGAAAGTCGTTAACCGCTTCGATCCGTCGGATATGGTAGGTGTGCTCGAGAGCGGTGCCGGGGAGCGGGTCATGCTGAATGTGATCCGCCGGCACGCCACTACGATTGGACGGATGCTCCGATGATCATCTCCGACCATCCCGGAAGCTGGCGACGTGAGCACAACCTAGGCGCGGTTGGCGCGGCTCCGTTCGGCACGTCTGTCACCACCGGGGGCACGACCGCGACGAAGGGCACACCGGCCGAGCTGATCACGTCCACCGCGTTTGACGCTTGGATGGTGTCCGTGATCGTTTCGCAGTACGCCGCATCAACGGTGGCAAGCGACGGGGCGCTTGACATTCTGATCGGCGCCGCGACTGAGGAGATCTTGATCCCCGATCTCCTCTTCGGCGCGGCCGGCGGCGAGACCGTCAACGCGGGTCTAGGCCCGCGCGTTTGGACATTCCCGCTCCACGTTCCTGCGGGGTCGCGCTTAGCAGCACAGGCCGCGGGTCGCCGTACGTCAACCGCGCTTCGCGTAGGGATCGTCCTCCATGGCGGACCGAGCCAACCCCCGTTTCGCTGCGGTACACGCGTTGACACCCTGGGCATGGGTACGGTCCCGAACGGCACCGCGATCACCGCGGGTGAGACGGGCGCCGAGGGCGGGTGGACGCAGATCATCGCGTCGACCGCACGCGACTACTTCGCGCTCGTGCCCAGTCTCCAGGTCACGAACGATGGATCAACCAACTTCCGCACCCTGTTTGCCGACATTGGGATCGGCGCCGCGACTGAGGAGGAAGTACTCCAGTCGCAGATCTATATGACGGACAACACCGAACGAATGGTAGAGGTAGCGAGCCTTCCGCATTTCGCGACGGTGCCCGCGGGGTCACGGCTCACCATGCGGGTGAGCAACTCGGGGCTTAACGACGCCGGATACGACGGCGTGATCCACGGAGTGTGCTGAGATGGCACGCGGCGATCTTCTCTGCCCGATCTGCGGCCAGATCCTTGGTCTCCCAGTGGCGGCCCTGCGGCCCGGCTCCGTCGCGGATGTCCTCGCCAAGGACGTGGGCAACCACTGCCATGTGGCGGTGGATGGTGACTTCACCTGTGTCAATGCCCATCGCTGGCGAATCACGGGCGATCTGATCTTGGAGCGGGTGAGCTGATGGCAATCTCGCGCGCATTCAGCATCGACGGCGTGACAATCGGCGCGTCCGAGATCTCGGTGGTCTCGGGCACCACGACGTTGCAGACCCGCACCGAGACGGGGCGTTTCGCCTTGCACGTTGACGCAGCCGCGTTGGCAAAAGCCGACTACTACATCGCGCGGTACTACGAAAAAGTGGAAGCGACGGGCGGCACGAAGCGCCTCGCGTTCCAGCAGACGATCTCCCATGCCCAAGCCGAGCTGTGGAAGCTGCCCGACATGCTGCTCAAAAACGGCTGGGACATGACGTTGCAAAAGGTCGGCGGCGCCGATGCGGTATTCAATGCCGACATTTGGGAAATTGAAAGCGTGGTTCAGGAGCCGTATGAGTTCGACGCGGTAACGGTGAGTACCACCGAGCTGTCATTCATCGACGGGGCGAGCGGTGCCGAAGCGATCACCGACGTGGGCGACTACCAGCTCTGGCTTGATGCGTCCGGCATGGCCAAGGCGGATGTGTTCGATCTTAAGATTCTCGAGAAGGTCGGCGATGCCACGAATACGCAACGTCTGCTCTGGACCCGCCGTCTCATCGGCGTTCAGTCCGAATTGATCTGGTCGCCTATCCTGCGGCTCGGCGTGGGCTGGGACATGCGGATCGTAAAGGTCTCGGGCGCCGACGTCGCGTTTGACGCTTCCGTGCGCCGCGTGCTGTATGAGGGTGCCGGCGGATCCGAAACGCACAAGGGCTCGCAGTTCAACCGAGGATTCAACTGATGTTGCTACTTCAACAAAGCGAAGCAACGGCGGCGCAGCGTCGGATCTTTTTCATCCTCGAAGATTCGACCGGAGCGCGGGTGCTCGGGTTCGTGCCGACCGCCGCCAGCGCCGAGTTGCAGTACTCGAAAAACGGCGCGGCGTTTGTGAGCTTCTCAGGTGGCACGTGGGCCGAGCTTTCCGACGGGCTCTACTACTACGAAGCGCCCGCGGCCGATGTTGACACGCTCGGCGCGTTGATCTGGAAGGCGGAGAAGGCCAGCATTCGGACCGCGTTTGTGATCGCGCAGGTCGTGCCGTGGGATCCGTACGACGTGTCGCGCCTCGGCATGACCGACGTGCTCGTGGACGCTGGCATCAAGGCGGCTAAGTTCCAAGCGGGCGCCATCGACGCCGCGGCCATCGCCAACGGCGCGATCGACGCGGCAACGTTCGCAGCCGGCGCGATCGACGCGGCGGCGATTGCCGACGGTGCAATCGATGCGGGCGCCTTCGCGGCGGATGCCATCACCGCGGCAAAGCTAGCGGCCGATGTGACTACCGAACTGCAAGCCGGTCTCGCTACATCCGCAGCGCTCGCCACGGTACAGGCCGATACCGACGATATCCAGACCAGACTACCCGCAGCACTCGTGAGTGGTCGTATGGATTCGAGTGTCGGTGCGATTGCCGCGAACGCAATCACCGCGGCGTCGATGGCTGCGGATGCCGGGGCGGAGATCGCCGCGGCGGTTTGGGCGTACGTTACCGAAGGTACGCAAACCGCGCTCGTGATCTTCCGTTTGATGACGTCCAAACTCCTCGGCAAGGCGACGGGTCAAGAGGGCGGGACCCATACCTACCGCGACTTTGACGACACCAAGAACCGGATCGTTGAGACCTATGCCGCGGGTGCACGCACCCCGACCACGCGAGATGGCACCTAAGCCGTGTCGAATTTCGGCCTCAATTTTGGCCTGAACTTCGGCGATAACTTCGGCGATGTCGGGCTAGGCGGTGCCATCCCGCCGATCGGGCCGGAAGGCGCCGCGCTTCTGGCGTGGGATCCGGCGAGCTCGGGGGCGCGGCAGACGCTCGAGTGGCGCACGGGAATCCTTAAATCACAGGACGGCTACGAGCGCCGAGTTGCGCATCTTCAGACGCCGCGTGAAGGTTACCAGCTTTCGTTGTGGCTTGGCGAAGGCCCCATGCGCGCGGTCCGTTCGCGGCTGCTACGTGACCCGGATGCGGTGTTCTTGCTGCCGCTATTCCCCGAAGCGCTCACCGCGTTCGCGGTCTCGGGGACATCGGTCACGTTATCTAGCACCGCGCTAGCGCTCGCCGATTGGGCTGTGCCTGGCCAGCGCATCGCGCTAGCCCACGGCGACACGTTCGAAGAGTTCACCTTGCAGACCGCAACCGGCGACACCGTGACGCTTGACGTGGCGCCCACCGCAACGTTTCCCGCGAACCTTACCGCGCTAGTACCGCTCGCGCATGTGATCCTTGAGGATGGGCAGGGGGTCGGGCGCTATCGCGTCGAGGGCGGGCGTTGGGAAGTCGCGGCGCGCGCCGTTTATCTCGCGAATGCCTACGGCACAGGCGCCGCGGCCGAGACCACGCTTACCGTTAGCGGGACGGTTCGGCGAATCGTGACCCCGCGCCCTGTCCCCAGCGGGCTCACCCAAGAGCAGACCTCCGCCGGGCTCGAGGTCCTAGACTACGGTGGTGCGCGTGAGAACGCGTGGCAACGTTCGGTTGCCGACATCGCGCGGACCTATGATTTCACCGTGCAGAATGCGGCCGATCGCCAGTTTTGGAAGGACCACCTATTTGCGGTGCGCGGCCCGCAAACGGCATTTCTCATGCCCACGTGGGCGAGCGATCTGCTCGTGCACACGAACCCGAGCGGTACGACCTTGCGCGTGTATAACCCGACAGGAAACCCGGCGGCGCTTAACTACGTAACGGATTGGTGGCCAAGCGTGGCCCACAAGCAATTGCAGCTCGTGGCCACGGATGGGACGATCTATTACCGCACGGTTACCGCAGCGGTGGACCTCGGTGATGGGACCCAAAACCTTACCCTTGGGGCAACGCTAACCGCGACGCTGGCGCAGGTGAGCTTTCTGGAACTGGTACGTCTGGCGGCGGATCGCGTAGAGTGGCAATGGTCTGGGCACACGGCGCGGTTGTCGCTGCCGATGCTCGTGGTGCAACGGTAATGGCCTACGCCGACGATGAAAAATCTACCGAGGCAAGCGCGCCGGTCGAGCTCTACACGCTCACCGCGGCGGGCACGACGTATCGCTACACGAGCCACCCCGAGGATTACGTGTTCGGCGGGAACACGTACACCGCGATCCCGATTCAACGCTCAAGCACTTCGATCAGCACGCCCGTAGCGCGCGGTGAAGTCTCGGTGGATATCGCGATGACTGCGCCGTTTTGTGCGCACTTGCGCGGGGGCTTACCGGCGCAGGGCCTCACGTGTACGATCACCCGCGTGCAACAGGTGAGCGGCCAAAGCCGCGTGCTGTGGGCGGGGGACATCAACGGTTTCACGGGGCGCGGTCACGTGTTCTCGCTCCGCGTCGCGAATAGTACCGATGACACACTGGCGCAAGAGCTGCCCGCGTACAAGCTACACAAGCAATGCAGTCATCAGTTATACGACTCCGACACGTGCCGGGTTGTGCGTGCGGCATTCACCGTAACCACCACGATCGCGTCGATGACTGGCCCTGATATCACGCTCACGAGCGACGGCGGGAACCCCGACGGGTGGGCGGTCGGCGGGGAGCTAGAGAACACCACCACGAATGATAAGCGAAGCGTGATTGCGCACGTTGGAAATGTCGTTACGCTATCGGCCCCGTTTCGCGCGAACGCCGCGGCGGGCAATGGCGTGAAGCTATACGCCGGGTGCGATCGTAGTGTCGTGATCTGTGGATCGAAGTTCTCGAACGTGCTGAACTTCGGCGGGCACCCGCACATCGTTTACGTGGATTACTGGAAGAGGAAACGCTAGTGGGTTTCTTTGTACAGCTCGGGATCTTGGCCGGGATCTACGCCACGAAATGGGTGATCTCGAAGTACACCAAGAAGCCGCAAGCGGAGATACCACCACGTAAAGATCTAGACTGGCCGCGCGTCGACCAGGGGCAAGCGTTGCCGCTGTTCTACGGGCAAGTGCGGATCAAGAGCCCGATCCTGCTCTGGACTAGCCGCGTGTCTCTGCCCGGCACCGCGCAAGCGCGCGCGAACATGTTGTGGTGTTTGGGCACGACGGGGAGCGTTCGGAATCTTGTGGGCGGTCCGACGCAAACGCGGAGTGTACAGCTCCGAAGCATGTACGTCGAAGACCAGCGGATCTTGATCACTACGCCGCTCGTGCACGCGGGGGTGAAGCTACTCTACGGGTCGCTGTTCAATGTCGACGGCGCCGAGGATGTGTACTACGGGGCCAACGATGGTAGCGACGGCGATTCGGGCGCGTCGATCGTCCAGTTCTTCGACGGGTACTCGGAGCAACGGCTAGACAACGGACTATCTCCGTCGGGGAACAATGATGAATATGCGATCTATAAGAGCATGCTTGCTCGGGGGGTTCCCGCCGCGGAGATCCCCGGCTATCGCGGGCAGGCGCTGGTCGCGCTAACTGGGGATTGGCTCGGCACGTTTGAGTGGCCGATGGGTTCGAACGTCCACTCTTTCACGTTCGAAGTGCGTTCGCAGTCTTACTCGGCCGACTTCCCGCAGATCCCGAACGGCCCCGCGAACCCTGCGTATGTGATCTTCGATCTCTTGACAAGCTCCTATGGGCTGCGACTACCCACATCCGCGGTGGATCGCACGAGCTTTGTCGCCGCAGCCGCGACGCTCTACACGGAACAGCACGGGTTCGCGCGCGTCTGGTACGATCCGGTGCCAGCAGCCGACATGATCCAAGAGGTCGTGGCGCAAATTGATGCAGCGCTGTACTTCGATCCGGTCGACAGTAAGATTAAGCTTAAGCTAATCCGCGATGACCTCGGCGCGGTTGGTAGCCTTCCACTGTTCGATGAAACGAATACGGCGGAGATCTTGTCGTACAAGGTCTCAACCTGGGAAGACACCTATCAGCAAGTTAAGCTGCAATACACACAGCCCTACTATGCGGACGGGGCCTACGCAGCGGCCGAAGTTTCGAAGACTGCCCCGGGTGTCGCGAGCAATGGCGCGCGCACATTGACTGTGCACTACCCCGGGCTATGTGATCCCCGAGTCGCGGCGGAGGTCGCTGCCCGCGAGCTCACCGACGTAAGCCGCCCCCTGGTCGCCGTCTCACTGCTCGTGAACCGCGACGCGTTCAATATCTACCCCGGGAACGGCGTGCGCTTCTCGTCGGCGCTTTACGAGATCACCGACATGGTGATGCGTGTGACGGAGATCGATTACGGGTCGCTTGATGACGACCGGATCCGGATCGATCTCGTGCAAGACGCGTTCAATCTAGGCGCGGTCAATGCGGACGCCGCGCCGGAAGTCGAGGAAGCCGAGTACCCGCTGCCAATCGTCGAAGCGGTGGCGACCGAGGCGCCCCGCTGGATTCAGAAGAAAGTGCAGACGCTAGGCGGTGCGATCGACGTTGACAGCCAATACAGCCAACTGCTCGCGGTGCGCCGCGCCCCGAATGACGCGTATAGCGCGCAGTCCTCCTATTCCACTACAACCGCCGTCGACCAGGAACTATCCCCCGATCTCCGACCGACCACGTTTCCCGCGTTCGCTGAAGTCGAGACGGAATACCCGCGCACGCTCGCACCGTATGACACCGGGACCGGGCTCCGTATCACGGGGCTATCGGATGACTGGCCCGCCGCGGACCGGACTGCGAATGCCGATCAGATCAGCATCTTCGGCCGGCATCTAATGGTCGTCGGAACCGAGTACATGTCCTTCGAGAGCATGACCGATCTAGGCGGAGGCGTGCGGCGCTTGAACAATGTGTGGCGCGGGGTGCTCGACACCGTGCCGCAAACGCACCCGGTTGGGACGCGAGCCTATCTGATCGATATGGTCACCATGTCGCACGCGTTTGTGGGTATGCGTGGGTTCGGGATCCAAGATGCTGATTCGGATATCACCGTCAAGCTCTGGCCGGCGGCGCAGGTCGGTTTTGTCAAAGACGAAGCCGCGGAAGATGCGGTCCTAGAATACCCGCTCACGTTCCGCACGATGCGCCCGTACCCCGCGGCGGATTTCGAGTCGCCGAACATCACCGACGGCGGAGCCCTCGAGGAAGGCGGGATCGATCTCACGTGGAAGAACCGTAATCGGCTGGTCGGCCAAGTCACACGGGGTGACGCGGCTACACAGACGGGCGAAACCGGCCACGAATATGAAGCGGTTGCAACGAATGTGCGCACCGGGGTTGCGTATCCGATCCTATTCGGTGGTACCGCGATTGCGGGGAGCGCCGTCTCGGTCGACCAGGTGAACATTGCGGCTGCAGGTACCGATCTGATCGACGTCTCGCTAAAGTCCGTCGTCGAGGATACGACCCCAACCGGCATCTGGCGGAAGACTTCGTGGCAGGACCCGACGATCCGTGTTGACGCGGAACCGTGGCGTAACCTTTTGACGAATTGGAATTTAAGTTATACACCAAACGCGCAGCCGATCAGCCACGGTTGGGTGATCGAAGACGGCAGCCCCGTGCGTGCCGATCTCGACGCGGAAACATTCGTGTTCCTCGATAGCGGATCCGGAGACGGTTTTTGCCAATTCTCGCAGACTGTCAATCTGTGGGGATGGGACCCGGCGCGCATGCGCGCCGTCGCGGAGTGGTACGACGCCATGTTCACGGCGGACGCAGACGACACGATTCAGGTGAAGATTGATGCGCTAGACGGCGATGATGCGGTAGTCGGCACCGTGACATATGGGCCCTCTGTTCCCGCGGCTAGCCTCGCACTGAATCACCGCTCGCTGAACTACGCATCGCTACCCAACACCACGCGCAAGGTGAAAGTAACGGTGAACTTCGCGCGCGTTGGCGGGGCGGGGCAGTGCAAAGTGTTGATGTACGCGCCGAGTCTGCGGGTCGGGCAGTTCGGCGATAACCTTTTAACGAACGGTTCGTTTGAAACCGATCTAGCTAGTTGGACAGCGACCACGGGCACGCTCGACGTGCTAACCGCGGCACCGGCGGACGGCGCCAAATACGTGGGCGAAGATACCGAAGCGACGGAGTACTACCAAGAGATCGCGATCCCCACAGGCTATGCGTTTGGGATCGCGGTTGTTGAGGGTATGTTGCGGATCGCGTCTAGTGGCTCGGCCACACTAACCCTCGAAGGGCGCGCGGGCGCAGGCGGTTCAATTGTCGCAAGCGATAGTGCCGCCGTGACGGGTACGTCTTCTTTCTGGCGTTTGAAGCGCGCGAGTATCGGTCTGTCTTCGACGATTACGCACCTTCGCGTGAAGATCGCAGGTACCGCTACCGGGATCCATCTGTTCGATGACATCCGACTAGCGGTGCACAAAGAAATCAACCCGCCCTGGGAAGTGTCGTACACGTGGGATTCCCCGTTGCAACCGCTTCCCACGTCGCGCGACACATTCCACCTTGCTTATCCGGAGATGTCGGTCCCGTTCGCGATCTGGGATGGCACGAGCGACGAGCCCACTAACCGCGTCGGGATCGGCATGGGGTGGGGCGGAGACTCCCTCGCCAACCCGAGCCAATCGCGGGCGAGCGCGTTTCATGGCGCGTTCGGCGAGACGATCGACGACTGCCGCCTAGATTGCTTCGAGTTCGAACGCGACACGGGGACCGATCTACGCAACGCGGGTACCCCCGACTTTATGAACTTCGCGAGCACCGACGATTTCACGATCGCGCTGTGGGTGCGGTGGTCGGAGTTCGAGGTCGGTACGGCGTGTGGTTTGATCGGACGCTGTGACCCGGCGACCTATGGGTGGTTCGTCGGGATCGACACGGCGGGGAAGCCGTTTGTCACGCTGCAAGGTGTCGCGGGCAACAAAACCACCACCGGGGTGCACCCGATCAATGACGGACAGCCGCACCTCCTAGTGATCCGGCACAACGCGACAGCCGACACCCTAAAGCTATCGATGCGTGATGTGTACGGTGCGATGAACCACGCTTCGACATCCACGGCTTCCGGGCTTGGCGAGTTTGTGCAGCCGAGCGGAATCCCGTTTCGGATCGGCAATAGCCATGAAGACGGCGAACGGTTCCCGGGGCAGATTGCGCGTGTCTACGCGTGGCGCGATGAAGCGATCACCGACGCGGAGATCGTTTCGCTCGATACGTTCGGCGCGGACCCGAACGGTTTCGCTTGGACGGGCACCGCAGATGCCGCGTTGCTCAATAAGCCCTGCCCCACGTGCTTTGACCTTCCGCCGGATGTGTCGGGCGATCTGTTCTCGTACTACTCACCGCGCGGGCTGGCGCCATGGCACTATACCGATGTTCCCGGCGGCATATCGGCATGGGGCGTGCGCACCGGGGCGCTTGCTGCGGTCAATCCGGTTGCGTCGTGGGATGCGGAGTCGGCGAGCTGGACTAGCATTGGAGCTCCGACACTAACAAATCGCGTACGCGCCCCGAGCGGGATCCCGCGCGCGGTCACGATCACCGGGACCAATGCAGTCGCGCGTCGGATCGCGGCAAACCTAACAGGCGCGACCACGCGCCTAGTAGTGTCCTTCCGCGCGAAGTCGACGGCGAGCCACGCGATCACGGTCGCGCGTGTCGACACCGCGAACAATGTAGAAGACTCGGCCACCGTCACGATCGGCACGGCGTGGAACACGTACTCCGTGACGATCGCGCTCGTCGGGGATGCCTACGCCGCGACCGATGGTATCGCGTTCTACCCGTCCACGGACGGCACGTCGCGAAACGTCACGATCGACCCCGCAAGCGTCGTGGTGGGATCGGGGTACGGGGCGCCGACGGTCGCATCGCCGAAGATTCTTCAGGTTGCACCGCTCGGCTCCGGACGTAGCGCTACATTGGTCGTCGCCGGCATGCCCGCATCGTTCACCCACGAGGGAGAGATCGATATCGTGTGCCACACGCCGTACCTCGAGGATTTCCGAGACGGCACGGTGGTTTTGGCATACAACGGTGTGAACGCTAAAAACCGCCGTGACGTTCGAATCGATGCGGTCAACGATTTTATCGAATTCGATCACTACGATGGCGCGGGCACCGGGGTGACATCGGAGGTCGGCACCGACGCGCTAGAAAGTGGTGTGCGGATCCGCGCGCGCTGGAACAACCTCGGCACGCTTGACGATGCGACCACGCCTTTCGCGGGGTTGCGCACCTACAGTGAGACCGGCACGTTTCAGTTTGAGGATTACGACCGCGTCGCGTCTTGGACACAAGACGCGACGGAGATACCCGACGAGCTGGTGCTATTGGGGGATTTCGCGGGGACCATCGTATCAGTTACGCTGCGCTCGCGCGAAGAAAAAATCCAGGGCGACTAGCGGCGGCCCCACCCAAGAAAGCCGTACCCGGCCCGGTGATTTGCCCAGATCTGATGTGACTCAACGCCGAGGGACATGCTCTGAAAGATCAAACGGTACTTCTCGGGCAGCGCTGTAGCAATCGCTAGGTGCACCGCGGCGCTGAGGAGTACTACCCCGGCCGCACCTCCCCGATCCCCACACGGTCCGACCACCGGGTGCCACTCGCGGCAGTCATCGGTGATGCCCCCGGGCTGTGCGGTCTGCCAGTAGTCCACCGCGAGTGTTGCGGCGAATGCGGCTTGTAGCGCGGTGTTTGTGCGCGTCCATTTGCCCGGGGTGCCGCATGCGGCAAGTGCCAGCGCACCGGCCACGATGCCTTTCACGATCGGCCTCGGCTAACCAAGTGGCCGCGTTGTCGGGTCTCATAGTCACACGTCACGCACACGTGCGACACGTGGTTTTGCTTGTGCGCCATCCAAGCCGTGATCCTAACCACCGTGTTTCCGGCGGGGACGGTCCCGTGGCACCGCAGGCACGCGATCGGTTTTTCGAGCCGTTGGTTTGTGTAGGTCACGTTCAGCATTTTTGTCTTTCGCTTGGGGATTGGGTCGATCGCGCCGATGGTTGATGCGGAGACGGATTGCGGATGTCACGATCTAGGCTATCACGACGGGTGCCGAATACTTAGTGGCTCTTTCTTTCGCGACGGGGCCGCGGAAATCTGTATCACGAGTCCCCTCCGTCGTATCAGGTAGACCCATACGCGCGCGCGCCACGCTTCTCCATGAGGTGCGCCGACGTGATAATGCTACGCGCGCCTGCGCCAGCGCTCATCAAGTTATGGGGGGACAAGAGCCAGTCCCGGAGCAACTTCATTGGATTGTTCGCCGCGAGACTTGCCCCTGTCATTACAGCGTCGATGGCGCTAGCAACACGCGAGTGGTGCACCAGTGAAATGATGAGCACTGCGCATACCGGTGCCGGTAGCTTCCTGCCAACGGCCGAAGGGCGATGCCGCAGCGCTTCGATTGCATCCACCACCGTGGCGATGTGGGTCATAGGCACTCCAGGTATCTCGCCGCGATCTCTAGGTGCCGCTGGGCGTGGGCGGCGGCGGCGGCGGCGGCGGCGTCGGCGGCGGCGGCGGCGGCGGCGGTGGCG
>ERZ1292625.590-Hain-H41-01um-R1-590-length-52385-cov-53_pt1 | contig 52385 bp, 101 predicted proteins | sample MGYA00564400_ERZ1292625 | MGnify/ENA primary metagenome ERZ1292625 (study PRJEB36523, sample SAMEA6512639) | groundwater metagenome | collected 2019-01-08 | study: AquaDiva: Metagenomics assemblies of 32 groundwater samples | reverse complement strand
CCCTGGCGTCCCAGGCGGCCCTGGCGGCCCAGGCGTCCCAGGCGTCCCTGGCGTCCCTGGCGTCCCAGGCGGCCCAGGCGGCCCTGGCGTCCCAGGCGGCCCTGGCGGCCCTGGCGGCCCTGGCGGCCCAGGCGGCCCTGGCGTCCCTGGCGTCCCAGGCGTCCCTGGCGTCCCTGGCGGCCCAGGCGTCCCAGGCGTCCCTGGCGGCCCTGGCGTCCCTGGCGTCCCAGGCGGCCCAGGAGGCCCTGGCGTCAAAATCTTTCGGGTCCGCAACCCAGCGCACCGTTCGCGAAAGATTACACGCTTCAATCCGCCGTTGATAGGCGGCCGTTACGCGCTCAACATCATGAGGCGGGTTGCGCCAGTCGATAGCGGCGCACCGTGCGATGATCGCTTCGACTTCTGGCTTGATCATGGTCTGCGGCCTTATCTGATGTTTTCGATTGCTGCATGTAGGCGTCGTAATTCCTGCTGCAAGTACGCCTCTGCGGCGGTCGCAGCCTTGAACCACAAGCCGTCGTCTTCGGCTTGGTCGTCTACCAACTTTTTGACATCCGATAGCGTCACTATCAATTCCGCGTGCTGTTTTCGTGGTCCATAAGTTTCGCTGCGACCTCGCGGCCTTCGGCGGTCAGTTCGTTGATCTGGCAGCCCCGATAGGGCCCGTCCTCGAACTTGCGAACCCGCTGCGCTAGGCCGCGCTTCACGAGACCATCACGACCGCTCTTACACACGAGATCACCATCGAAGACTTCGGGCGTGCGCTTGAGTTGTCCCATAACGGCTAGTTCGAAGTTGTCAAGGTTCACGATTTGCGCTCCTGTTCTTCTTTGACGGCTAGCTGCCACATACGGACGAAGCCAAGGTATTCTTCCTGCGGCCTATCACGCATCGTAAGCGCGTCGGCAATCGCTAGTATCAGTTCGCGTTCGGCTTCTGTCATGGCCACAGATCCATGTTGGCGAATAAGATCGCAACGACGGCTCCGGAAGCGAGAATGAGAAGTATGCCAACGCCTTCCATGGTGATCCTGTTATGTCTGCGCCCGCTGATGGTCATTTGAGGTCTTACCCCAACGGTTTGTGCTTGCGGTCTCGAAGCCAGTGCTTCGCCTCTTCGAGTTTGGTCACAGCCAGCGAGTAGCTGCGGTGTCGCCCGAGTTCTTCGACGCGCTGCGCAAGGCGAGTGATTTCAATGTCGAGATCGTCAATCGCGTCGTTCTGCTCAGTCGTGAGCCCGTTGCTGAACGTCTTTGCTTCACTCATGCGGTTTCCTTCCGTCCTTGCTTAGCTTCCATAAAACTCAATCGGCGCACGTATCTCGAATTCTCTCTTTGCGGCGTGCAATCCAGCGAGGCGGCCCCGGAGATACGCGGCACGCTCGCGCTGCGCTACGTTCATACGGCGCGGCAGCGGATCGACAAACTCGTGCCAGTCAGCAAGCGCCTTTGTCTCAGCCTCAATGATGGCTTCAGCGGCTTCACGCCACTTCGTTGCAGGCATCATTGCGAGCCATTCCATGTACATCAGCGTGCGAGTAACATCGGCGCGAGTCATGGCGCCCTCTTACTTCCAAATCTCGCTAGCGTCGAAGTGTGCCTTGCGGTCGAAAACATGCGGATACGCCTTGATGATCCGGCGCTGCTCCGTCTCAACCGTAATGGTGACGCGGTTGACCTTGACCACGCGATAGTAGCCGGTGCCGCGCTGATCGGTATCCACCAGAACGTCGTTGGGCTTGATGTCCGCGATCTTCATGGTCCCGGCCTTTCTTACACAGTTGAGTGTGGCGCTCACGCTGCACGTGAGCATTAAGCCTCAGCGACACCCCGATGATTGTTGGCTCAGTCTCAAATCTCGCTCTCGTCCGTCCATGTAGTCGCGGTGCCGCTCATCTTCCGTTGGCGATTTCATCCCCACCGCAAGCCAGCGCTTGGCATGCGTCTTTGTGGCCCGCCGCCCTTTGTAATTTTCAGAGACGCACCCGTAGTCAACTTTGGCCTTGCAGTGTGGGCACTCAACATCACGCGGCAGTATCCGGCGCCCTCGCCCGGCTTTTTCCTCTAATTCTTTGTGTGTCACCCCTTCCCACGTCACCATTTGGTGGAGAGGCGAAATCACGCGCACGTCTCTCATTTGGATTTCTCTAGGGCTTCGAAATAATATTTTAGCCCGGGCCTTTCCGTTACATCTGATGGGTGTGCGGACGAGTGAGCCCGCACTCAGGACATTCCGGCAGGCTCAGGTCCATTTCTTTCTCAGCCTCCTGCCAGAGTGCCTGGAGCAGTTCGGTATCGGTTCTGAGCTGCACGTCAGCGTAGCCGCAGTGCTTCAGCCACCTGCGAATTTCGTCTCTCGTCTCGTCGGTCATTGTCCGGCCTTTCTTGAGTTAGAACGGCGTCTCGTCCACACGCGCTAAATCCGGCTCACGACCGAGCGCAATTCTGAGTTCCTTTGCGTAGTCGAGATCGGTTGTCGTTTCCTGTTGGCCGCACCCTTCGCAGACGACAAAGCCGCCAAGGAGAGAGTCGGACAGAAGGATAGCCGCCTCTTCGATCTTTCTAAGTCGCGCAAGCTCATCAGTGTAAGCGGACAGCACTTCAAGGCCCAGAGCTCGAGATGCGACCGTCGCTGCCTCTCGACAGGAGGAACAGCAGGTGTTTCTAGCGATCGACCGAAGGGTTGCCTCAAGCATCGCAATGTGAGTGGACGCCCACCACTCGCGTTCACTCTTCGGTGTGTTGTGTGACATGAACTGCTCGCGGAGCGTTCCCGCTGGCGTCGCCGCGTAAGGCTTGTCTGGATCAGTCATGTCACCAGTCATTATTCGTGATCCCCACTCATGAGACGCCGCTTGCCTACCTTTGTGATGACGCCATGGTGGGCCATCTTCACTGGCACTATTGGGCGGTCGCCGCTATTGATCTGCCGCAGAGCGTCTAGGGCGTGCATCCGCCCTTCGAAGTCTGTTCCGTGATGCTCTTTTTCACAGGCCTGGATGTAGCCCTCAAGTTCGCGCATCAGCCGATTAAGCTCAGCGCCCTGAGAGAGGTCATATGGTTGAGGCTTCATGGCCGGGTTTCCTTGACTCAGCCTAGCGAGTAGCTTGTGACGGCGCGAATGAGTTGATCGTCAGTCAACTGCTCAGCCTTGCTGTAGAGGTACGACTGCAACTCGGCGCGGCTCATAGCCTCTTCGCGCTCATCAAAATCTCCGTACTGCATTCGCAGTTCAACGTATTCGCGGCTTTCTCGCTGGCGATCTTTGGTGTGCATGGCTTTGTCTCCCTCTCGGCCCTTTCTCTCGATTAATTCCACGGTGCGTGGCGCTTGATGGGCTCGCTGTTTAGGCTCGCGCGGTGCGCGGTATATTTCGATGCCGATCCGGTTTTGCCTTCGTCACGCATGTAGGTGCGGACCGCCTCGTATGCCGACACGGCAAGCACCCCAGACTGTGCCAGATACTTCGATCCGTCCGTCAACTTCTCGTAGACATCAAATTCGTTCATGGCTGTGGCCTTTCTATTTAGTGACGGTGGAGCCGGATTTTCACCGGGGCAATTTTGGGCAGGCAGCGCCTACTGAGTGTTCGGCCGTTACTACGCCCGTGTCGTCCATCCCTGGAACGCGCTCATCCACCGTCACAAACATAGATAATTTAGCGCTTGACGTTTGTCAAGCAATATGTCAGAGAATTACCCAGAAAAAAGTTGGCGCAAATGAGCTTTGTTCACTATGCCGAAGCAAGAAAAGCCCTCTCTGGGCAGGAACCGCAAAGTTGGTTATGCGCGCGTGTCTACCTTCGAACAGGTTCTTGATCTGCAACTCGACGCGCTGTTCAAGGTGGGCGTCCATGAAGACAACCTGTGGAAGGAATTCGTCTCGGGTGTGGACGCCAGACGGCCGCAGCTTGACCTAGCGTTGGCGGACGCCCGCAAGGGCGACGTGTTCTATGTTTGGAAGTTGGACAGGTTTGGGCGCAACGCTCGCGAGGTCATGCAGCGAGTTGAGGAACTGGAAAAGCGTGGTGTCGGATTTCGCTCTATTACCGAGCAATTCGACACGACTTCGGCCATGGGCAAGGTGATTTTCGGGATGCACGCCCTGTTCGCCCAGCTAGAGCGAGATGTGATCCGCGAGCGTACCCTTGCGGGCATGGCTGCGGCGCGCGCGCGCGGGCGTATCCCAGGTCAGCCCGCGAAGGTCACAGACAAGAACCGGCCTCGTATCGAGCAGATGTTTCGTGACGGCTTGACGGTTGCGGAAGTGGCAAAGAAGGTCCGGTGTACGGACAATACGATTTATACGCACTTCGACTCCGAGACGCGAGCGCGTCTAAAGAGCGAAGGTGAAAGATAGGAGACAGACGATGTGGTGGTTTCTGAAAGAGTCGTATCGCTATGTGTGGCCGCGCGGTCTGCGCGAGCACGCCAAATTCGCATTGCAGTTGCCACGCTCCGCGTGGCGCTTCTACCAGTCCAGATAGGAGACAGGAATGCAGGTCTGGGGCAAAGGGCGAGGTGAGTACGTTCACTGCGAGGATGAAGACGGCAACGAATGGCTCTGGGCTCTATGTGAAGTGGCGAGCTGCAAGAACCATGTTTGCCATCGCATGAATGAACGCTTCTGCTGGCCGCATCTGATGTCTGGCGGCGAACCGAAAGAGGCGATCATTCGCGACGAGGTAGAGGTCATTTAAGGAGGCTTTCGAGCGTGGGACACAAAAAGCGTTTTGACGATCTACTCGCGAAGGCTGTCCGAAAGGACGGGGTGCTGACTGCTCCAAATGTGACCTCTGGTGCGACGCGAACGACAATCACGAGCACGGGTCCGGTTACGACCTCGACAACCACTCTGGAACAGATGGAAGCCTACACGCGCGCCGTCGCAGACGGTAGCTATGGCGGGCTTTAGATAAGGAGACCAACTATTTCCATACCGGAAACAGTTCCGAGCGGGTTCGACTTCTCAAGCTACAAGCCGGGAGACGTCCTCTGCATGAGCCGAGCAGACATTGCCAAGCGTGGCATGACGGACGTGTTCATTATCTTGTCTGCGCTGGCGCAAGCGGCGAGTCGTGCCGATCTCTTGATTGAGCCAACTTTTAACGACGACGAAATGCGGGTGATTTTCAAATGACTGATTGGGCAAAAATTGGCGCGGGGAGGAGATTTTAGCCTCCTCCCCTTATCTATTAAAAGCGGATTTTTGCGCCTGCCATACCCGTCTTCACGTCATCTTCGCTGCCGTCGTCGGCATCGAGAATGCGGAAGTTAAAGTATAGATCGAACGCCGCCGCGTCAAACGCTTGTATAATACCGGCACCCCAGAGCGTGGGAGAGCCTTCAACTTCATCAATATCAACGCTGGCATACTCCATGAACAACGTGGTGGCACCATAGCCAGTCCAGTTCTGTTCGACGCCACCTTGTAAGTGCCAAGCTGTAACGTCAATTTCTACGGACGGGAACGGCTCTACGCTAAGCTGGCCAGCAGCAGCATTGATGAAGATGCCAGACTGTAGATGTTTCACAGATGCCGATCCAGAGAGAACGGTAATATTACCTGCTGATCCTAAAGACGCAACGGTTGGGATTACAATGCCGTCCCGATAGCCAACACCGGCTGCGATCTGGAACCCAGAGAACTCTCCAGAATACCGAAGTGCCGCATCCCAGACCTCAGAGTCATCGTCTCCGTTTGTCCACGATGCAGAAGCCTTGAAGCCCCCCATCAATGGGGTATCGTAACGCACGATATTGGCACGCTGGCCATCGAACAAATCTAATACCTCTCCAACTTGCGGTCCATTGAGCGGACGTAGAGAGAGCGTGCGTGCCGCAACATGAGTGTTGGCAGTGCTGATTTCGGCGATGTAGTCAGTCGCCTGCGATGCGTGTCCAAGAGTTGCGCGTCCCATCGGACCTTCGATGTAGAGATTGGCATTGCGCGTGTAAATTTCGTTGGTGTCATCTCCGGCAATGAGATCGTCATAGCCGCCAACGCCAACTTCAAGAACGTATCCTACGCGCCAGTTGGGGTTGATTTTAGCTTCACCGGCAAATCCGACAAAGCTTTCTGCCGAGCTATTCTCACTGACGACTTGATCGCTTTCGTCGCCGTCATCCCAGAACAAAATACCTTTGTTAACTTGGCCGTAGACCGTGAGCGAAACTTTGCGGTTGCCTTTCTTGGCAGTCGTAGCTTCAAGTTCGGCAATTCGCTCTTCGAGATCAGCAACGCCATTGGCACCAAAGTCGGCAGCCTGAGCGCTTGCGGTCAGCATAAGAGCTGCAACCGCCGTCGTCATGAGACGAACCATGTATTCCTCGTGAATTTCTTACGCGAGTACAAGGTTGATGGCTCCCTGCCGATGGCGGGACCGTATGCATGACGCAACGTTACGAGGAGAAAATGAGCCAGCGGGCTCCAACGAATTTCTCTGCGAATCCGAGATTGTGTTCGTGCCTTAGATCAGATTCTATGCTGTACTTCTAGTCCCTTGCTGGCACTTTGTTGGGCAATCTTGTCAAAATTGTCACAGAGCTACATTATCCCCAGAATGTGTCTGTAGGCATTGAGCATTCCCAAAAGACCCGCAAGCTTGAGTTTAGAATCCGCCGAGCGCGACCGGCGCGCTCTTGCAACATCGCGCTCCAGCATGTCGATTTGCTCTTTGAGAGAGAGCGATAATCCGTCGTAGCGATCCGCCTTGGCAGCCTGCTCGGCCAGCATGGTTGAAATCGCCGCGACGAGATCATTGCGGGTAAGGTCAAGCACCTTGGTCAATTGGTCCACTATATGGCTCGAATCTCCAACTTTCGACAGCAAATTTCACCCAATTGTCTTTTGCCAACACAAGAATAATCATGTCGTGGCGCTCGTGCGGACCGTCCTGATGCATGCGCCGGTATTCGGTGTGCTCCTCGGGCTTGAGATTGGCAACCACCATAGCAAGCTCCCCTTCGTCGGGATAGCGATACACCATGCGCTCTTTGGGTTGCACAACCAGATCGCCAATTGCAAACGGGCATTCACGATTTACTAAAGGCAGCATGTCCTTCAAGACGCGAGCCTGAATATCTTGGGGGCGACGAGAGCGCGAATCTCTGTCCTTGGTCCCTTCGAGGGCGTCGTTAAAGACGCTCTTGAACATCTCAGCGATCTCTGCCTTATCTCTATCACTCATAATTTACCTTTCTACAGTTTCCCAACGCCCTGTGTACTTGTTGTATCTTCGTGCCCACTTTGAGTTTTTCGAACCCGGCACAATGCTCTTTGAGCGCTTGAACCCAAGCCGCTTGGCGCGCACGGCGTTTGCCTTGCTTATGTGCCCAACATCGACTTTGGTCTTTTCCTTGTGACCGCCATGGTTGGCGCAGTTCGGGGCACAGCAGGGTTTGACATTTGGCGGCTTGTCACTTCCGCCGAGGGCAAATGGGATTTCATGTTCGGCCGAGAAACATCTGGGATTTTTTTTAACATCAAGCCTCGCATTGCACATATAGCAGGTTAAGCTGCCGTCTGAATTTATCCAATACTCGTAACACCATTTACGAACCAGTGTTGAAGATGTGCGGCGACGCGCCATTATCTGAGCAGCCCAATTTCTTTTCTGTTGGTGGCGTTGGCGTCCATGCGCTCTTGAAACTTAATACGGATATACTCCATTCGCATCTTTAACTTGTCTGCCCTGGCTCTGTCGGTGCACATGGCGCGAATATATTCTTCCCACTCCGGCGAGGATTTTACAATACGCTCGGCCTTGTTATCTGCCATTTCTCCATGTTCACGAATGACAGCCGTCTTCATTTGTTCAAGCGTCGTGGTCTTAAGTTCTTCCCGAAGAGACGCTGCCGCATTTACGTCACCGTACTCTTCGGAAGCCACTCGATACTGCTCGGAGAGTGGTTGCTCGCTCTCCGGCATCGTCTTGATGTATGAAGCGGCGTGTGCGCTATTCGACATCGAATGAGCTTACCCCGCAGTCGCCTCCTCAGCCATATTCTTTTCAGTCTGATCAACCACACCATAGATTGACGTGCTACCGGGGCCAGAAGATGGCGTGATAATGTGAATAAGACCCTTATCCTCAAGAGAATTCATCACGGCTGGCACTGAACCACGCTGGATGCCAGACTCGCGAGCGATTTCGCTTAAAGTCATCTTCACGCGACTTTTGGCGTCTTGATTTTCTTTCATGATCCTGAGAACGCTACGCTGATTTTCAGTCAGACGCTCGTCATCTTCGGCCAACAGAAGCTTTTCACGTTTCTTGAGATAAGCCGTCTTGTTGAACTCTAGCTTCGGGAATTCCTGGTACAGCTTCCAGCTTAGGGCACGTCCAGTCACGCTTTCATCGGCGTTCCAAGCATTGAATGTTTGCACGATAAGAGCTGCACGAACAGTGTAATTAATGTGACCGCCGGACTGCCTCTGGATAGACATCAGCCGCGAACTGAGAACATCGAAAGACTCATTGCGGCCAACGCGCGCTCCATGCACCCATTCATGAATAAACCGCGAAGCCAAGGACTCGTTGTGGTTGGCAATGAGGAACACTAAAGCCGCAATAAATGTCGGCGGATGCTTAAAAGCCTTATTTACGAGTCGTCCGGCAGCAAGACATTCCTTCATATCTTTGAAGCGTCCCTGAGCGAGGGCTCGAATATCGCGCGCCGACAGAGAAATATGCATGGGGGTTTTGCCTTGCTCCATGGCAGCGATCCAACGGATGGCACCAGCGACCCACGTTGCGTCTTCAATGCCACAAAGTTGAAGAACATCAGATGGTGTGCGCTTGCGTCCTTGATCGAGCACGTCGAAAACTTTGTCGTCGAGACCAAAGACAACGTGTGTCGTTATCGGCTTCTCGCTGATGACTGAGGCTCTGAGGCGATGCTGGCCATCGATGAGAAGCGCGCCCTTGGAAAATTTGATGGCGTCGCCTGTCAGTTCGAAAGCATCCGAGCTTACGGCGGCGGTCACGTCGTTTTGCAAGTTATTTTTGAAGCGCCGATTCTGAGTGTTGTATTTTTCCAGAATGGCAGCTGCGACTTTGGGATAGATCGTGGCCACGACAGAGCGCAGTGGTGGCTTCTTAATGAGAAGGGCGATCTCCTCAAGGGCGGTTTCTGGATCGCGCCAAATGAGTTTGCGATCAAGATCGTGTGCGGTTTTGTTGAGCATGGGGTTTCTGTCCGTTTACAAGATACTGGGGTTGGCGGTTTAAAAGTCTTCTTTTGAAGGTGCGGCTGGTGGAGCTTCCGGCTTCTTCTTGATCAGCGGTGGCGGGGCTTGGCGCTCGCCATTGGCAGGGCTTGAAACGACTTGCGGCTTAGTGCTACGTCGCTTGCGCGGCGCACCTTCTTCATCAACCTCATCATCGAGAGCAGGCAGGCTATCTGCATCCGGCTCGCCAGCGCTCATCTGGAACAGCGATTTCATGAACTGCTTTTCAGCGTAGCTCTTGGCCATACCAGCGGTCTGCGGACCCCGCGATTGAATGCGGATTTTGCGCTGGTCATATGGGTGCTGCCAGCTTGCGCCCGACTCGTGGAAGAGGATAAACTCGAAGGTGTAAGTGACGATGGATATCGAGCCGCTTCGCGTCGTGGCCTGCCCATACTCTTGGGATACTTCAACCGGATAGATGAAGAGCCCATTCTTGGCGCAGATAGGGCGCGTTTCCTCAAGGAAATCGTCGATGCTGGCGTATTTGTAACCTTCGTGCTGATTGTCGGTTTTCTTCTCCAGCTTGGAGATGGCCAGCATCACCCCAACAACCGCTTTGGCGATCTCTGGCGGCATTGGAGGCACGGGCGCTCGCGGCCGCATGACTGGCGCGGCAACGTTGCCAACTGCTTGAGTTTCTTCGAAGGACTCGTCACTCATCACTTCACTCTCTTCTCAGTTGATTTGATCATATCGTAGAGCTTCCTCATGTGCAAGAAGGTCGCTTCCTCTTGGTCCAGTTCATCAAAATACCTATGGTCAAAGTTTCCATCTTCCTTGGAAAACCTACACAAGTGACACCCACCAATGATAGGCACTTCGTTGTATGTCTCTTCCCAGAGAATTTTATAAGCCGCCATCTGATAGAGATATTCAGCCCATACCCCGTTTGAAGATTTCCAGTCGAATAGAGCCACGCCGTTGCTTGTGGTGCGGCAAATACCTATGGCGTCTAAACAGCCACCAAATTTGTGAGTTTCGCTTACTAGCGGAACTTCAGCATGCATAATCTCGACTTTTGTGCCATCCTGCCAGCGCATAAAATTTTCAAATGCAACGCGCCCTTTAGCGATGACATTGGGGGCGAAGTTCCCATCGTCCTTCCAATCCTCTCCACGAAGAAACGCTTCAACCATCTTGTGGGCGACAGTTCCGGCGTCAGCAGCTTTCTGGCGTTCTTGCTTATAATCCTTGCCATCAACTCCGCACTTCCAAGCCCAATTTATGAGACCATCGGCAGCCTTAAAACGACTCAACACCGAAGTTACTGAAGGAAGTCTTTTGCCTTCCTTATCTTTATAAACATGCGCGGCCATCAATCCCCCTTACTCTTCTTGCCTCTATCGAAGCCTTCCCAGAAGGCCTCTTCTTCGGTCGGAGACCCAACTTTGGCGATCTTGCCAAAGACCGGATGCGCGCACTTAAATAGCTTCTCGACGCGATGCCGGGTTTCTTGGCTGTAGTAACCCGCGAAGTAGCCGAGGTTGACTTTTTCGATTTCCTCAGCTTCCTCGCGGGTCTTTCCAAACTGCATGCAGTGCTTTACGCAAGCCTCAAAGTAAGCATCGGCTTCGGCCTGATCTTTGATCTCCATGGCAGGGCCGTATTTTACTAGAGCGTTTGCGTCGAGCGGTATCATGATTCCTCCTGGCTATCCCCAGCAACGCCCCAAGGAGACATGCCTCCCGTTTCGTCCATCTCTTCCCACTTGGCACGGTAGTAAGCTTGCCCAGCGGGCTCGCCATTCTCTCCCAAGCCCTGCACGTAACCCTGAGCGCCGAATGATTTTGGTTCTGTGACAACCATGAGACAGCCCGCAAACATGCGATTGCGCGTTGTATCGGGGCGCAAAACAACGATCTCGTGTGGCTTTAGTTCACGGGGCTCCATACGCTTACTTTCCTCTTCCTAGTTAGGTCCGTATCGCGAGATTTCTGTACTCTTTCTCTGTCATCCCATAGGTCCACGCCACAGCTGACATGGCTGTCTTGCAATCTGGCGGCACTGAAAGATGATAGGTGCGGCACGACCCGTCTGGCTCGGCTGTCCCGTTAACAACCTCAACGACAGCGATCTGGTCTGGCGCGGAAATCTTCCAAAGCTTGCCTGTCCCATCTTGGTGCACGAGATCAGCCCCAACATCTTTCATGTAGCGGCCATAGCCATAGCGCTCGATCATGCAACGGCGAATTTCTGCGTTCTTCTCTTTGGCGATTTTCTTCGTGGTTATGGGCTCTGTGATAACCTCTTCTGGAACCACAATACCATGCCAATGCCATAGCTTCCATCCATCACGATAGGCTATCGATGGTCCAGACTCATTGTGAAGCCGTCCAGCTTCGTCTCTATGAAGCTCGCTTGGTCGGTCGGATATAGCCAGAATGTCTTCATGCCACCATACCCACCCACACGATTTTATAAGTTTCTCATCTATCTCGAATTTTTCCAAAACTGGGTCCGACCAGTTCAAAACATCTCGCATAAAAGAAACATAAGCTCCCCACGACGCCCAGAATTGGCCGCAGCGATAGTTATAAATAGCAGACCAGACTTGAGACCCGACTTGAGACCCGACTTGAGACCAGACTTGAGACCCGACTTGAGACCCGACTTGAGACCCGACTTGAGACTGGACTTGAGACTGGACTTGCTTTATCTTAAGTTCTTTCAGAATAGCCCAAGCAAGTGCGCCACCTAACGTCGCTCCATAGGGAGATGACATACGCAAGATAATCTTTGGTTTTTTCAGATTGCACAGCGCATACGCTTTTAGCGCCGCTTTTGTCGCTGCGTCAAAATCGGCTGGAGCCGTTGAGAGGCCTATTTCGATCCACTGACGCGACCATTCAGCAAAGTGTGACGCCTGCTCAGGCGTAATTTTGGTGATCTTCATGATTTTCAATCCATCACGACTTCAATCGGCAACAATACGCGCTTGTCCGCAGTCAAATTCACGTTGGCGGCGAATACGATATGTCCCGCTCTTGAGTGAAATCGTGGCGTGCTCTTCGTGGACAAGCTCCGCAGACGGCGCCGCAATCTTTATGTGCCCAAGATAAAGCTCCGGTGGCATGCCTCTATCGCCTTCGTTGACGCGAAACATGGTCACATCTCCGCCCATGAACCTGTGGCGATGACCAGTGACTTCGCCGCGAGCAAGCACGACAGAACCGTCCGGATCGACGTTCATTGGTTCAGATGACGCAATGTCGGAGACGCGCTCAAGAATAATGTCTCCCTGTGCGAAAAATTCTTTCATGTTGTTGCTCCTTTTGATGGTTGAGATTTACTTCTTCGTCGGCACAGAGCTTGGCTGAGCCGTAACGTTCTTTGCTGCTCCATCCAGAACTAGCAGCGGATCGCTGGTGGGACGGAAGGGTTGATCTGAATACACATAGCTCATGTTAGTCTGGAAATACTGTCCGGTTGGCGCCCAGAAAAATACGTACTCTCCGGACTTGCCGCTCGTGCCCTCATCTGAGGGAGCTTCTACGATATCTTCGCAATTGTATTGTCCGCAATCACGGGACTTGCCGGTGTATGTCCACGTAGGCGTTAGTCTCTTGTTTCCAGAGGTCACCTTGCCTTTGACCGGCGTGTAGAGCGCGACCTGACCGACGTTGTTGATGAGAGCTATATACCCGAGCAATCCCGGAGAGCTTGTTAACTCCAGGCGCCGCTTAATATTATCGATCTCAGCATTTTCGGTGAAACGAATCTGCTCAGCAGCACGCTCAGCCTCGGCGGCTTGGCGTGTTTTGACGGTATTGCTCTCGTGATTGCCGTCGCAGCCGTCTTGTGTGGAGGCTGTCGTCAGCGCCACAAGCGCAATGCAAGCCATCTTAATCATGATGCCCTCCCATCGCACGCAACGGCATCAAGCTCAGCAGGAGCATCACGGCCCTTGAAGATGGAGCGGTTTGTCTTAATGCTGTCGGCATTGTAGGCGTTGGCAAGATCGCGGCAAGACTGCCGCATAGCCTCCAGCTCCTGGCGCAACTTGACCTTTTCGCGGACCTCAACTTCGCCAAGGTCTTTGATCGTACGTTCTTGCGAAGCGATCTGGGAAATGCGAGATTTATAGACACCATAGCGGTCGTGGAACCGCTCATAGGTAGAAATGATATTGTCGGTTTCCAGCGTGCGCGAGATCACACGGCCGGGAGCGGAGACGATACTGCCGAAAAGGCCGAGCCCCCAAGACGCGAACCCAAGGATGAAGAAAAAAAATACGATCCACAGGCCCCATCGCCACACTTGGCCTCTCTCTTCGGAGAGATCGCGGAAGCGGTTTCCTTCCAAGTGATCCTTATTTGCCATTTTCGTTTTCTCCTTGCAGGATTATGGTAGTCTCCAGGCGCGAACAGCCAGGGAGGCCGTCAGATTTGGCGCTCAACGCCTGGAGAAGCGAGTGGAGGCTTCCGCTGCACAGCCCCCGCTCTCCCTCTTGGATCATGAGTCGCGCTCCGGAGGAAGGAAGATAGAGACGCGGCACACAATAAGAGGTGAGGACACCTTATAGAACCTGTTCTACGTGTCAAATTGTTTTTTACGTGCTCACGCCGTTATCCATAAAACACACGGGCCTTGACGCCATCGAACGCATCCGACATAAGAGAGGCTCATGGACGAAAAAAAGTCGCTTCTCAAAGACATCGGGCGGTTTCTAGAAGAAGCCGGAATCGCGGAAGCCACCTTTGGTCAACGAGCTATTGGCTCGTGGACAGCGGTGGCCCGTCTTCGCGAAGACCGCATGCATTTGCGGCAAATGAAGCGGTTGAGAGAGTACATCGCGCGTCAACGAAAGGCGATGAGTGATGCGAAAAAGCTACGCCGGAATCGGCTCAAGACTGACCCCGCTTTACATCCGCGACCAGATGACGGAGATCGCCAAGAACCTAGCCCGGCAGGGGTGGATACTCAGATCGGGAGCCGCGTCCGGCGCCGATCAAGCGTTTGAAAACGGTGCTGGCGATGCCAAGGAAATCTACATTCCATGGAAGGGCTTTAACAAATCCACGTCTCTCCTTCTCCCCATACCAGAAGCCTTTAGCCTAGCGGAGTGCTTCCACCCAAATTGGAAGGCCTGCAAGCAATATGACCGAGCGCTGCACGCCCGCAATTGCCATCAGGCTCTAGGTGCCAACCTCGACGATCCCGTAGCCTTTGTAATCTGCTGGACTTCTGGGGGCGGCGCAGTCGGTGGAACCGGCCAAGCCATGCGAATCGCTGCGGACAAAAGTATTCGCATTTATAACTTGTTTCACAAGGCTGACCGTGAGCTGTGGGAAAAGCGCGTTGAGGACGGCAAGCAGGCTACGGAAACAGCATGATTACCATCACCATAGCCATCACCATACAACGAAAGGGGGACCTCATTGCCGTGAGGTGGCGTGGCCGAACTGCAGAAGGCGCGACGGTGCAAGAGGCGCTTGTGAATATGGGTGCAGAAATAGATGTGCTCAGGCATGAGTTTAGAGAGTTTATTAAAGAGCACCCATTTGAAGATACGGAGTGCATGGACACCTAAGTTGCCACCGCAATCTGAGTAAATTTCTGCCACCCCCTTGCCATTCTGCGAAATAGGCGTAATCCTCTAGGTAGGATTCGGGGGTCCGTTTCGCGTTTCCCAACACCTTTGAAAGCTGCATCGAGGAAGCAATCCGGCTTCTTTGCGGGGGAAACTGCATGCCATTTTGGACACCCGAGCGCGACGAAATCCTAATAAAAGCATGGTCAAAACGCACCAAAGCCGACGATATCGGTCTTCTGTTTGACCCGCCCCTAAGTAAAGGTAGCATCATTGGGAGAGCCCGGCGCTTAAATCTCGAATCGCGCGCCCGTAACGCCAATCGCTGTTACGCCAATACGCCATTGCGGCGCTTTATGCCACCAGCCGAAATCATATCGGCGCTGCCGCCTAAGAAACTGGACGAAAAAAAAGCAGACCTCTCGAAGATTTTTGTCTTTGATGGGGTGCAAGAAAACAACAATCCAGACGATCTCAGGATTCCCGTGAAGAAGACCGTTGCTAACGTTGAAAATGGAGACTGTCGCTGGCCGGTGGGTGACCCCCGTTGTGCTGATTTCCATTTTTGCGGCGAAGAAACTATTCCTGGTAAAGTTTACTGCCGCGAACATGCGGCCCGAGCTTATAACACCCCATCCCCAAAGACCAAGAGCTTTGGTAAAACAAAGCCAACCAGAGAGTATGTCCTTTCCAAATGAAAAACAAGGGGTTGTTATGTCTACAAAAAAAGGATCACGGGCAACAAGTGTAACTTCGTATCTTATGGCGGGGCTTGCGCTCGCCTTATCTCTGTCTGGAAACTACGTTTTCGGCCATCGTATGGCCCTCACTAATGAGGGTCAATGGTGGCAGGGCGCGGCTGCGCTCTACATCGATTTCGCGTTTGTGTTTCTTGCTGCTTGTTTCGCAGTTCTCTGCGTCAAGAAGGCGTGGACGCTTGCTTCTATAGCGGCGCCGCTTTTGTTCCTATTCGGGGCGGTTTCTGTGTATTCTCTGGTCTGCTTCCAGGCCGATGAGCGAATCAACAAAGTTCGTACAGCCGAGACCAATCTCGAAGCGCAAATCCAGGCTGTCAAAGACAAAAACGCGATGGCATTTGGAGCCTACGAGAGAAATCTCTCCTGGCTGCGTAACCGTGTAGCCACAGCGCCCAACAAAGCGCGCCGCGATGAAGCTAAGGCTGATCTTCAAAAAGCGGTTACTGAAATCCCCAACGTTGACGTTGCGGAAATTAAAACACTGGCAACCGTCTCGGCTTCTGTGCCCTCTGAGATCACGGGAATCGACAAGGACAAGCTGCAAATTGCGTTTGTTCTTGTGGTCTCTCTCTTGGTGGTCTTGGGTAAGGGCTTCTTTGGCGCCGTAGGCGGCTATATGTGGGCGTCAGCGGCAAGCACAGCTCCTGTGGCTACCGAAGAGCCCACAACAAAACAGGCGCTCCCGGAGGCTCCAAAGCCCAAGCTGCGCCCCATCCCCTATATCGAGGACGATTCGGCGGAACTTGCCGCCCGGCTCGGCCCCGATGTTGAAAGGCACATCTTCAACCGAAAGGAGATACAGGACTTCTTTTCCGAGGAGCTGCGTCCGGTTCCCGGTGCCCACATCACAGCGACTGATCTTTATCATCGCTACGCGGCTTATGCCGTAAACAATGGGCATGAGGTTCCGACTCAGAACCAGTTCGGGCGTGATTGCGGTGAGCTTATCCGCGCTCGCGGCGTACCCAATCTTGATCGGGTACAAAAGGCCAAGGGCGTGGTCTACACAGGCTGGGAGCTTCGCGCTGTCGGCGGGGAAGCGGAGGCGCCCCTCAAGCGCGCGGCCTAACCCGACACGGCATTCGTGCCAGCCGTCCGGTCGTGCTCGGGTATTTCATAAACGGCCAGTAAAAGTACGAGTGTTGCGTACAAGCCTCTTTTTTCACGACGCGAGTCCGAGTAGAGTGTGCGTTTTCCTCTTCGCGTAATGCATAAAGGAAAAGCCCTCAGTTAGCGCTGAGGGCTTCTCGAATTCCAAAAACTCTCTCCAGAGCGTCAGTCACGGGGCCATCAACCCCTAGCGTATCCCTTTCCCTTTTTAGCTAGGCCTTGCGGCCCGGAGCGCTATGTCATGACCAATACACGACCGGCCAGGAAAGTCAAGCCCCTCAAAGACCCACGAGAAGTGGCTGTAATTCGTGTCTTGGAGGCCAAGGATTACAATCAGAGCGAAGCGCTGGCAATCATCAGCTTGATTGTGCGTAGCGATCCTGAGACTGCCAAAGCTATTGTCGATGATCCATATGCTGTCGTCCCTCCTTCGGCTTGGAGAAATAAGCCGGTTCCCACACGAAAACAGCTTGGTTTTTCCCCAAGATATTCTGTTCTTAGGAAGACGCATGGGCATTGCACGTACTGCGATGTTCCACTTCTACCAGAACATGAAGGCGGCCTAGAATTTACTGTAGACCACGGCATTCCACTTTCGGGTGGCGGCACGGACGACATCGGCAACCTTTTCCCGGCGTGTCCCTATTGCAACCATGCAAAAGGTGAAATGACGCGAGATGAATTTTGGGTCCATAAAAATGGTGGAGAGCTAGCATGACAGAAAGCATGCTGCGCCACAATGGCGGTCCAGCACTGGACGAAGCCTTTCCGGAACCGGAGAATGAGAGCCCGCTGCGGCTCAGGGTTATCCGCGTCCATATCAATGACTGGGTAGCCTCCACGCGCGGTCTGACGTGCGAGGAAGAAGGCTTTTTCTGGCGCTTCAATCTCCTCCTTTACGACCGCATGGGCGTCCTGGCAGATGACGACGCCATGAATGCACGCGCCCTCAGCGTCGATATCCGCACCTACCGGCGCCTCAAAACCCGGCTCGTGTCCCTGGGTAAAATCCAGATCGAAGAGGGCCGCCTTAGCCACCCTAGAATTGTGCGTGAAATTGAGACCTATATCGCCGAATACAAGCGACGTTCTCAGGCAGCTAAAGAGCGCGAAGCTCGCAGGCGTGAAGAGCAAGATCGGCCGAAGATCGCGCCGACTTTGCCCGGACTTCCCCCCGAATTCGCCCGGAAGTCAGCCGGAAGTCGGCCGGAAGTCCAGGCGATCTTCCCCGGAAGTCCGCCAGAGCTAAATGGCCATAAATACGAAAAATCTAATGAAATCAATGGATGCACTGCCACGACTGTGACCACAACTGGACCGCGAGCCTCGTGCGCGCGCGCGTTTCCTAAGCCTAAGCCTAAGCCTTTAAGAGAAGATTCCCCCTATAGTCCCCCGATGGGGGACGGTCCTTTTGACGAGCCCTTCGAAGAATTCTGGAAGGCGTTTCCTCCGGGTCGGAAGCAGGGCAAGGGGAGTGCCAAAGATGCGTTCAAAAAAATCATCACCGGGCACCATCGCAAGGGTCTGCGTGCGAAAGCCGTAGAACTGATCGAGGGTGCGAAGCGCTACGCAGCGTCCCGGCCAGACCCACAGTACACGCCAATGCCGTCTACGTGGCTCAACGAGGGTCGCTGGGAGGACGACGTTGCATCCCATTCCCCCTCAAAACCTGGGGTGTCGATGTCCGAGCAGGAGCGCCGAGACCGAATTACCATGGGCGACAAGTACCCGGAATATCTTCGGCTGAAGGCGGAAAGGGAAAAACTCAATGGATAACCCTTTCCAAGGGGCGTTAGCCGCGCCGCAGCCGCTGACTGATCCAGAGCTTGAACAAGCCCTTTTGGCGTTGCTGTTTGCCGATAACGGCAACTTCGGCAAACTGGGGGCGCTTCAGCCCGAAGACCTGTCAGATACGTTCCTGGCCTCGTCGTTTGCGCTGGCGTTGGATATCCATGGCGAAGGGCGCCCGGTAAACCTGATTACGCTCAAATCGCGGTTGGACGGGGTGCCACTCGCTGACGGAACTGGTCTAGACGCTCTCAGGAGGCTCAGCGTTGGCGAGTCTCTGCCGCCCATGGGGGAGATAGCCAAGAGGTTGCGAGCCCTGTCTAGGCGTCGCTCCGTGGCGTCTAGACTACGGGAAATTGCGTCCGTTGCCGACGATGAGACCCAGAACCTCGCCACGCTTGCCGCGCAGGCCATGGGGACGCTCAACGACTACGTTGCCGAAGATGTCGAATCGATGAAGACTGAGTTTGCCTTGAGTGAGGCCTCGGATGAATTTATCGAGTGGCTGCAGTCCGGCGACGCCGCCGTGGAAATATCTACGGGGCTGAAAGACTTGGATGAGGCTACGGGGGGATGGCATCGTGGTGAGTTCGCGATTATGGCTGGAAGACCGAGTATGGGCAAGAGCGCGTGCGCTTTGGCGTCGGCTCTACGTACAGCCAAAAGTGGTGTTGGTGTGCTGTTCTTCTCGCTCGAAATGACCAAGCGCCAGATCGTGGCGCGAGCCCTAACAGACTTTGGCTACCAACACACACGCCCCATGGCCTACTTCAAGCTCAAGCCCAGCATGGTGCAGCCCTATGACATCGACATTCTTTACAAAACATCGGAGATGTTTCACGATCTGCCCATCGAATTTGAAACCAAGCCAACGATGTCCATGGGCGAAATTATCGCGAGGACTCAGAGGGCCAAAGAAGACTTCAAAGCCAGGGGAATCGATCTCGGACTCGTCATCGTCGATCACATGCTCAAGGTTAAACCATCGGAGCGCTATGCTGGCAATCCCGTCAAGGAGATCGACGAAGTAAGCGCCGGAATGTGCGTGTTGGCGAAGTCGCTTAACGTGGCGGCGCTCGGTCTGCATCAGCTCAATCGAGGTGTGGAAAGCCGGGATAACCAGCGTCCCGTGCTTTCCGACTTGCGTGGCTCAGGTTCTTTGGAGCAGGATGCTGATGCGGTGTTTTTTGTCTACCGACCAGCGTATCCTTATGAGCGCCAGATGCAGGAGGACAAGGAAAAGCAGGCGGATGTTGAGATCAAGCTTGCGCTCGTGAAGCATGACCTTGAAATTCAGATTGCCAAGCAGAGAAATGGTCCAACGAAAACGTTGGAATTCTTCGTTGACATGCAGTCCAACGTGGTTCGCGACAAAGATTTCCATCACTCGAAACCGCCAGCCTTGAGAGTTGTCTGATGTTCCGAGATGCCGCCTACTACTACACGCAGTTGGGATTTAAGATTTTTCCGCTCGCGGCGAATTCCAAGCTTCCGGCTATTCGTGGAGGTCATGGCTTCAAAGACGCCACTGACGATGCCGCGCAAATTGAAAAATGGCACAAGGAATATCCTGGCGCGAATATAGGTATTGCCACTGGTGCAATGAGTGGAATTGTCGTGGTGGATATTGATCCACGTAATGGTGGCTCCGACACGATGGTAAATCTGTTCAAGAAGGGTTGTGCATTTCCACCATGCCCAGAAGCAGCAACCGGCAACGGCGGAAAGCACCTATTTTATAAACTGCCCAACGGACTGAAGGCTAGCAAAGATCGCCTTGGTAAGGGAATTGATATCAAGGCTGAGGGCGGCTACGTAGTCGCGGCTCCGTCCAAGATCGGCAAGAGCGAGCAAGGTCCAGGCGGTGAGTATCGCTGGGTTTTTGTCCCGCAGCGTGGACAGGAACTCCCTCCGTTTCCGAAATGGGCGCTAGACCGACTGGTGTGTCGGCCTACTTCCGTTGGCGCTGAATTCGAGCGCAGGCCATCCAGCAACATGGCGCGTAAAGAACTTGAGGGCATGGCAGCCATGTTGGCTAAAACCGGAGAAGGTCACAGGAATATCTCGCTCAATTGGGCGGCGCACTATGCAGGCAAGCTCGTCAATGAAAAGGTTCTCGACGCCAAGGAAGCTCATGACCGGCTTGTGACTGCGGCGCTCGCTGCTGGATTAACAAGTGCGGAGGCCGAAGTTGCGTTCCGGAATGGTTTTTATTCAGCGTGGAAAAAGTGAGTTTTCCGACAACTACGCGCACGCACGCGCGCGAGGGAGAATTAGAATCTTGATCGTAATCCCGCTCACATTCCGTCAGGCTTGTAACTTTGTGGCGAAGCTCCATCGCCATAATAAGCCGCCGCGCGGACACAAGTTTAGCATCGGACTTATGGACGAGACCGAACTCGTCGGCGTGGCAATGGCTAGCCGTCCCGTGGCGCGAGTGTTTGATGATGGCTTGACGCTCGAAGTTGTGCGGACGTGTACGGATGGGACCGCCAACGCCAATAGCATGCTGTACGGAGCCATCTGGCGTGCTGCAAAGGCCATGGGATACCGTCGTTGCGTTACTTATACACAGCACGATGAGACTGGCGCATCGCTGCGCGCTGTAGGTTGGGTTAGGGAGCGCGAAATTGCTCCGCGCGGCAGTTGGTCAGATTCCACAGCCGATGAGCGTCTTAAGGCTATGCGCGACCCTATTGGAAATGGTGGTGTCGCTCGCGTTCTCTGGTCGATTACGTCATCTGCGCTTCCAGAGTTGGAGGTCCATAATGCTATTCGTACCCTTTGTCGCGAGCCCGTAAGGGCTGCATTATGAGTTACGAGGAGAAATAATTTGGCCGACTATCTCGCCAACAAAATAGCTGGTGAAATTTACCAATGGTTCCATGACGAATGGCCAATGCCGCAGGTTAAATTAGGAGCCAGAATTGCGGAGATTATCGACGATACTCGCGGGAAACAACCAAGTGAATTGCGCCCGCGCGGAGATCATCCTTGTTTTTTGCGCCATACCGATATTCCAAAAGGAGAGCATAGATGGTGCTCGGCCTTAGAGCCAGAAATCAAGGTGCAGAGATGTATTTGTGGGGCGGTTAAGCTTCCTGAGGATTCTTATCCGGGGTGATATAAATGCTTGTTGATGTCGAGAGATTTGTTTGCTTTAATGACAAGTGGTTTAATCAGAAAAAAATAGCAAAAGATGGAATGGATTTTGAGCCTATGACTATAAATGCGGATTACGTTGCTTGGATGCGCCGATGGTCTGGCGCTGGTCCAGAATTTGATTTCTGTGAAATCTACATTGCAGACCGTGGGGGCGCTTTCGTGGTAGTTAAGACATATGAAGAAATGAAAGACCTAGCGAAGAGGTAATCGGAATGCGCCAAGGGGGATGGCACAAATACAAAGCTCAAAAGACGGAAGTTGACGGACTGAAGTTTGATTCGAAGCGCGAGGCCAAGAGGTATATGGAGCTGAAACTTCTAGAGCGCGCTGGTAAAATCCGCGATCTTGAGCTGCAGCCGAAGTTCAAATTCGAGATCAATGGCGTGCCAGTTCTGATCCGCTCTGATCACTTCAAGAATGGCCGACAGGCAAGCTACAAAGCCGACTTCCGGTATTTCGACATTGAGCGGGGTCGAGTGGTCATCGAGGACTCGAAGTCCAGCGCCACGCGAACAGAGGCTTATGCGCTACGTCGTGCACTCGTCGAGTGTCTGTGGCCAGAAATAAGAGTGGAAGAGGTTTGAACTGTGTCTTGCGCAAGGCAGCCTAATTCTGTCACAGTTGATTCGCCTGCGGTTCGGGGGCGGAGCTACGCCGGTCTAGTAGCCTTACGCGCATTCTGCCTCTGAAGCAATTTGGAACCGGCCGCCGCAGGTGTTTGATATTTAAGGATGAAGGGACGCCATGACATCTTACATAGCTAGTTGCCTCTTGGCGATCATGGATTTTATTGTATCGACAGTGGTTGGGTTCCTAGTTTTCGTTGGCTGTCTTACAGCATTTGTGGATGTTCTTGGGGGACGCGAATGCGGACAGGCGTGGGAAGGTTATGATTATGCTATCAGTTCTGTGATTATGGTCGGCAGCTTTGCGTTAGCCCGATGGTCATCAGAAAAAGTGAGTGATTGGTTGGCAGAGTAGGTAGTTGAATTCTCGGAGACGTAGACGTTGGGGACTGATGATACAGATAGGAGATCGTGATGGCTGGGTTTGATGGCGATAAGCGAACCGATGCGGGCGTTTTGTTCAAAAATGAAAAGAAGACCAGCGATAATCACCCTGACCGGACTGGCAACGGTGAGTTGAAATGCCCTAAGTGTGGCCACGAGTGGTCAACATGGATTAGTGGGTGGCTGAAGAAGTCCAAGAAGGACGGCTCCCCATTTATGTCTCTCGCCTTCCGTCCGAAGGACCAGCAGAACGGCAACGCCCAGGCCTCACGCGACTACCAGCGCCCAGCTCCAGCGCGTCGCGATGATGATGTATTCTAATGCGCAACTGCCCAAAATGCTCAGGACGCAGTAACGTCATTGATACCCGCGATCTCGCGGATACCGTCTCGCGGCGCCGACAATGCGTATCATCAACATGCGGGCATCGCTGGGTTACGCACGAGACCGTCAAGAACAACATCGCTATCGATGCGGCGCAGATCGCGAGAGAGCTTCGCCACTTCACCAACGAGTTCAATCGCCTTCACAAGTGCTTACGTTCGTTGGAGAGCGAGGTTGTGAGTCTCGTGGATAGAGTTGGAGGTGTTCCTCATGATGATGTTGACGCAAAGGCAGGCTGAGCTTTTAGGATTTATCAAATCCTACTCAGGCGAAAAAGGCTATGCGCCGTCATATGATGAAATGCTCATTGCTTTGGGGTTGAAATCAAAATCTGGCGTCAAGAGATTGATGACTGGGCTTGAGGAGCGCGGAGCTATCAAGACTCTACCGCGCCGATCGAGAGCAGTTCAGATCATGAATGGTAGCGGTACTAGCTTTGAGACAAGAATGCGGCGCGTGATTGTTGAGAGCCCATACGCTGGCGACATAGAGAAAAACGTGAGGTACGCCCGCGCCGCCATTCGGGATAGCCTGTCGCGTGGTGAGGCGCCAATTGCGTCGCATCTTCTCTATACACAGCCGGGCGTCTTAATCGATGAAGTGCCGAGCGAACGCCAGTGGGGCATAGACGCCGGACTCGCATGGGGCGTCGTCGCAGACGCGACAGTCGTTTACTCCGACCTGGGCACGTCGCGTGGCATGGAATACGGTATCTCTAACGCAAAGGGCGCCGGGCGGCCCATAGAGTTTCGCACAATTCCAGACTTCAGATAGGATAGTTTCGTGCGTTGTGAACATTGCGTGGAACTGACGGGGATAAAACATGATTCGGGGGCCAGAAAACTTTCACGATAGACCCAGGGCAACATGCCAAGCGCGAGAGATCAAGAGGATGCGGGGCAAGGGGTGCCCAAGCCAGATTTGGCCCCCAGAAGCCGATAAGGTTTTGCGGACACACTATCACTTCAAAAGAACCAAGGACATCGCAATTCTTCTTGCCGCCATCATGAAGCGGAGTATCACAGCTAACATGGTCATAGGCCGTGCGCACCGCCTTGGGTTGGCGTGGTCCCGCGATGCGCCGCGTCGTTACGTCTATGACTCGTCCGAGTTCCTTCAGTCTGCGTTACCGCGCTCATAAAATCAACAACAAAGGAGACCCGCAGATGGGTACGTTCCTTGAAGCAAATTGGAAATGGCTGATCTTAGCTGCTGTTGCAGCTGGCTTGGGTTACGTTTATCTCGCCTAGCTCCGGGCTGAGATGAAAGACCGGACTGACGGCCGGACGGCGGGTGGAAGTCCCGCAACTATATTCGAGAGAGCGGGGAAATCATGGCGGATGATTTTGCACAAGGGCTTGCGAGCCTCTTGGCGCGAGGCCGTGCTGACATGGACGATCTGATCGCCCAGTCAGAGGAAAACGTCAACGCCTTCGAGCGCGTGAAATGGTACATTTCTGCGGAATGTTCGCATGCGGCGCATTTGCAGAAGCTTTTGGATCATCGCCAGGAAGTGATTTCTGGCCTTATTGGTCGTCTTGGCTACCAGCTTCCGGCTCCGCATGCCACACCGCTTGTTGCTGAGTCTATGCCCCCCAATGGCGATGGGCACACCAATGGTCACAGCAACGGCGGCTACGAACAAGCCTACCAGCCTCCCATGACAAGCCCTCCCTATGATGAAGAGGCTCTAACGGCAATCTTGCAGAACATGGCGCGGCATCGGGCTGGGTAATGTCACAGCGCGACAGTGGCTATACTCGCATTGCCTTTGACCTTTACGAAACGCCTCCTTGGGTCACGGCGGCGTTGATCTCGCACGTCTCCGGTAAGCCTGGGACGATCTTGGAGCCAGCCTGTGGTTCCGGTCAAATGGTGAAGGTGCTCAATGGGCATTTCGCCACGCTTGGGTCTGACATCCAGATCAATGGTGCGAGCTTCCTGGATATGGTTGAGTTGCCGGTCGATCATGGCATTACCGGAATCATAACCAACCCACCTTACGATTTTGCCGAAGAATTTTGCGCACATGCCTTAAAGCTCACAGCCCCAGTTAAGGGCTTTGTGGCCATGCTGTTGCGTTGTGACTTTGATCATGCAAAGAGCCGGAAGTATCTGTTCGCCGATTGTCCGCAGTTTGCGAAGAAGGTTGTATTGACCAAACGTATCGTCTGGTTTGTAGAGGCTAACGGCAAGCCGAAGGCATCGCCGAGCTTTAACCACTGCTGGATGATATGGGACCACGGTCATGTTGGCCCACCAACTATAGCTTATGCGCCGTAGGATGTAGGGATGGAACGGATAGACATACTCCGAGAGGCGCACTGGATATTGTCGTGTCGGTTCACGTCGGAAATGCATCGGCTGGAAAAAGAGCATCCGGAAATGCTGGTCAAGAACTTACGCAGCGTTGATCAGTTAGCGGGGCGCATCTTGCGAGCTATCAAACTGATGGAAGAATTGTATCCGGAGCTAGATCGAGAATAGTATTTTGTGTTGAAATAGCGCAAGGTCTAATGGTGCATTATTTTCTCGGGATGGTACATTATCTAAATGCTCCACAAGGCCAGTAAATACGGGCCTATAATATCCCAAAGAGGTTTTTCGTGAGGTCACGAAAAAGGTAGAGTTGCCGACGCAAGACAGTAGATGCAACGAAGGCGAAAAGCCTCGAAATCGGAGATTATAGGAGGTCGCAATGTCGGTTTTAATGAGCAAAAAGCGGGCCGCAGCCATTGCTTCAGTTGATCGTGATAAGCATCTGTTGACCGACAAGGCTTGCGAGGAGCGCATAGATGAGGCGTGGGATGCGGCCGATACCAAGTGTCATGGGGCGAAAGGGGCGCCAATGACAGAGCAAGAGCGGGTGGAGTGGACTAAACTTAGAATGAAGCTTGGCCAATGAACTCTCTCGATGAGCAATTGGCGATGGCCTGGGTCGGCGGCGTTCGCGCTTCTGACATTGCCCGTGTTATGGGTTGCCATCTTGGGGATATTGCCATCCGGCGTTGGCAGCTCGGCTTGACCGACAGAGACCACAACAGGAAGCCTCTGAGATTTGCCACGCATCCTATGGATTTGGATGGGGCGAGTGTGTTGAGTTCGTGACAAATCTGTCACGACCTGGAATTGGGCTGGTGCCGCAGTTTGGAACCCCAGAAGTGGCGATGCATGGGCGCCGTGTCTGCGGACGAAACGGTGACAGGTTGTCACCAGTTGGTTGGCGGTAGCGAAACTCGTCTGGTGGCCGCCAAGCCAGCCCAAGCCGTCTTGCCTCCTAGACGAATCTGATTATCCTGCTCTCTTCTGTTGGGGGAGCAGGCATGGAAGGACATCGTTGGTACGCCACGTCCTTTATGCAGCCGCCGCTGCGTGAAAAAGTTCACGTCGAGTGGAATGGCGTGCAGTTCATTGCTCTGCGCTGTGTGCACCCCAAGGGCAAAAAGCACGTTTGGGCAACCTTCCGGGGCGGCGAACTTATCTACTTGCCTCCGAAAGCTTTCTCCCGCAAATGGGGCGAAAACCCTGACATCTGGCGTCCGCTTGATGAACGCTTATGGGAGTACGATCTCCCTGATCCGATAGTCTCGATGAAGCCGGTGGCGTGGCGCAGTCCGAAACCGGAACCAGCAGTCGAATCCGTCGATGATCACTGGTGGAAAGACGCAACGCAGGTGGCTTATTCACCTTTGGGGCAAATCAGTGCCCACGAAGCCGAAGGACGTTTGATGCGTTCGATCTGTACGGGTTGGGCAATTCGCAAAGATGGTCCTGGGCTTCCGACCAACGCCAACGTTGTTTCACGGATGGCAGCTAGAGAAGGAACCGGGGATTACGTTGAATACGACCCCGACAAGCGCGAATCTGCGGTGAAGGACTGGAGACCACCGTTTGAGCCCAATGGTCGAGATTTCGATGATTATCTTGTGGCCAGCGCGTGGTTTACGGGACTAAGTCCGGTCCAGTTGCGCCACAAATCGTGGCGCGTCGGCAGCCTCAATCGCAATCAGCAGATATTATCTGCTCGGGCGATGGACCCGCCAGTATCGTGGGTGTTTCTCGGAGAAAAGTACGGTGTCTCAGACGAGCGTGTGCGTCAGCTCTACAAGGGAGCAATCGACAAGATCACGCTCATTGCCAACGGCAAACAGCCGTTCCGGTATATCAAAAAGCTGCAAGACCCGTTGGCTGATCTCAGGGAACGAAACCGCGCTTATGCCCTTACTCGATAAAAAACTCCCGGCCATCCACGATCTCCAGGGAAAGATTCCGGCTGATCTTTTGAAGAAGGCTAAGTTGGCGGCAGGGTATTCTGGAATTTACATCGCAGCCCCCAGAGACAAATGGCCGATTACGTTTGGGGTGAGCGCTGACGCGAGAAATGCTTACTACTCAATCCAGCGTGGTTATTGGGAAGAGCACTTCATTCATGTGTTTCTCCTGACGCCGGGACCGCCAGTGGCCGCAAGGCTGAAAGCGCGCATGACGGAAAACCTCGCGCCCAAGCGACAGTTCTTCAATGAAAGTTGGTACAACGCGACTGTCGATGAAGCCCTGATAGAGCTAGAATTGGCTGCGGCCAGCGAGGGCGTTGAACTTTTCGATGAGATCGAAGCCGAACGGCGTTACTATCGCGGCATTCAAAAAGCCATGGAACAGCAGGCTGGAATTCAGCGCACACCGTTGGTTGCGCAACGTAAGTTATCCAAGCCTGATCCTTACGATTCAAACGTTGTGCTGTTGCGTCCGAAGGAGAGAATCTGAGATGGACGCATTATGGACCATGACACTGACGTTCACGAATGCGGCTGCATAAAGTGCCGACTGCGCGAGGTGATTTTCCACGAAGCGGGTTTGCCCGACTTCGAGACCTATGCGGCTGGTATCGACGGTCCCGTGTACGGGATGACTCTGATGGCATTAGCTCCAACAGTTGGATTGTTTCTATCTTCGATAGACTACGACGATTGCGAACGTTGGTGGCGGGTGTGTTTGGAAATGCGCGGCCGGGCGATAGACCCGGAATCGGCGGGGGACATTCCAGAGGGGAGGGCGTGAACATGACAGCGGTTGTGTTAAGGCTGGTGCCGCCGAAAGAGCGGCCTGCGGATCGCGATATTCTCGAAATTCTTGAAGGGTTAATGGAGCGTGTGAAATCCGGGGATACGATTGGTATAGGATTTGTAGAGGCAACGACTGCTGGCGGAGTGCGAACCGCTTTTGTTGGCAAGAAGTGCTACCACCAATTGAGTTCCGGGGCTTCGACATTGGCATTTCGTCTGGCGATGGGGGACTAAGATGGGAGAGCGTGAGCGGCTTCCAAATCGGCGTGGCGGAGAGACGTTCCCGTTCCTCCATAAGGGAATAAGGTATGAGGCGACGATTGGCGCCTATCGACATGGTAAGATAGGAGAAATCTTTATAAGGGCTGGCAAGAGCGGCAGCGATCTCACGGCTGTAATGCTTGAGTTGGCTGTGTGCGTCTCATTTGCGCTTCAGCACGGAGCCACGATTGAACAATTGCTGGCGGCGATGCCGAAAGAGGCAGATGGCACGCCGGAAGGTGCGCTTGGAACGCTTTTGAAAATTTTGGCTGAGCGCGAAAGAGTTGCAGCATGAATTTTCAGTCCGCCCTCAAAGTTACGATCTCACATGCAGCTATGCTGGCGCGGGTTCCGATGTCGCCGCAGATGTTGATTGGGCTTTTCGGCTGGTTAAAGCGCGAGCGCGAACGTGCTATTTCTGCTGAGCAAAATGTCTTGCGGCTGCGCGAGTCGATAAAGCAGGATGGAATGCGCGTCGCCCCTTGACAGAAGGCGTTCTACGTCTTTAATGTGGACAACCTCATTGAAGGGTTGGAAAATGACCGACGCACCCGCAGTTAAACACAAGCTCGATGCCCACATTGTCTTGGATCGTTCTGGCTCTATGGACTCCGTTCGTCAGGCCGCTATTGACGCGGTGAATTCCTATGTCGTTGAGCTGGCCAAAGACGGTTCCCTGGAGTCGCGCGTTTCGCTGACGCTTTTCGACAAAGAAGGCACAGAGCCGTCTATCGATCTGGTGCGCGACCGTATGCCGGTTTCGGATTTTAAGGCTTTGACCGAAGATGACTTCGTGCCACGTGGCTGGACCCCGCTGCGCGATGCCATTGGCCGTACCATCAAGACCATGGACTTGCAGAACTTGAAGCCTGAGATTCGTCGGGCGCTCATCATCATGACAGACGGCCATGAGAATGCCTCCAAGGAATTTACCTCGGAAGCGCTTAAGGTTCTGATTCAGGAGAAGGAAAAGGCTGGCTGGCTGATCACGTACCTCGGTGCCAATCACGATTCCTGGGATCAGGCGAAGGATTACGGTTTGCGCGCCGCTGCTACTATGGATTTTGACACGTCTGCCATCGGCGAGACGATGGCAATGGCGGCGACTAATACAAGGGCGTATGGCGCGACCGGACAAAGCTTGTCGGCCGACTACACGGCCACTCAGCGTGCTTCGGCTATGGGTGATATCAAGGCTGACGCCAAGAAGTATCAGACAAGCCGGATCACGAAGATTGCCGGTATCGCGCCGACGTATCCAATAATCACCAAAGATGATTGGGTTCCAGTTCCTGGAACTGACGACTGGGTTCAGGTCGGCGATGCGCTGCTGCCAATTGCAAAGTCTTCATCGGCTCCGGATGCATGGGCTGTGGAGTAAATCTAATAGAGCGGCCATGGCTCGAAGGTCGAGCGAGTCCCTTCCGAGGACAAGGCGTGGGTTCGATTCCCACTTGCTGCTCCAGGAGTTTTTGTGGACTTCATATCCTACATCAATTCGCTTCCAGCCGCAAAACGCGAGAAGGCTGAGAAAATTTGCGCTGATATTTTCAATTCTGGCTGGGAGGATTTGTCTGTGCCAGTAAAATTCGACGACTGTCGCGAAGTTATCAGCTGCGATGAAACCTATGCGCAGATTGCCAACGATCTCTGGGACTGTTTCTCCTGCGTCATTGGATGGACCGATGAAGACCGCGTAACACATCACGATATTTGTTTCTGCCGCCCAATGGCTTGGCACGGAACGCTCCAGGGTATTCATCCCGCAGCTCAGCGGCCTCTTGGCGTGCTTTTCGTCTCGATTTTAAGGGTGGGTGCTTTCGGGTTTGTCGTTGACGAGAGCGTTCTGCACGCCAACTATGTAGCTGAAAAGCTCAATATCGGCGCTGGTAAGACCTCAGCCGAGATCGCGGCCCTCATCAATGGCGTCAAGCGCGCCCTAGCGGAGTTGAAAAATGCCAAGACAGAAAGGCCTGAGACCGTTCCAGAAGCCTGACGATGGGTCTATTGGCTCATTGATCGCAAGGCTCCAGGTTTCGCCCCTACAACGGGTTAAGGAGGCCGCAGACGACGCTTTCCAGCGTTTCCTAACCTACCCTACTGTGAGGAATATCATCCGCTACGAGCGCGCGGCAGAGGCGCATCAGCTTGGGGCCAACGGAGTCTTCCGGAAGAAGCCGAAGAAGGCCAGACTCCAGTAGAGTGTTTCACGGCAAAACGCTGAAATATCAATAAAATCAATGGATGTTTAATGACGAGTGGGATCAAGCCAAATCCCTATTTTTCTTGGGGGCACGCTGCGCCATCTACTGACTGTCGTTCGGTTAAGGCATGCAGTAAGTGTTTGCAGGTAAAGCCGCTCACTGAGTTCCATCGAATCAATCGTGTTGGGGATTCGAGAGACGGTCATCGAGCCGTGTGCAAGGCGTGCCTTAAGGTTTATTTCCGGGGCCATTACTATAAAAATAGAGATCATATGGTTGCTGTGCGAAGTATTTTCCGAGCGCAAAATAATTATAAGATTAAGTTTATTAATCTACAGTATAGAAAAACACAAGATGGTCAAGCTTGTGCTTTACATAATTCTGCGCAGGCTAGAGCAAAAAGGAGAGGGTTGCCTTTTTCTCTATCAAAGGAGTGGTTTTTGGAGAGAGTTAAGGCTGGCGTATGCGAAGTTACGGGACTACCCTTCGTTATTGATCAGAAGGGACGCCATCTCGCGCATGTGTTTGCTCCATCGGTAGATAGAATAATCCCACGCATTGGGTATACGCCAGAAAATAGCAGAATGGTTATTTGGTGCTACAACGCTGCCAAGGGGCATGGAGTAGATGGGGATGTAATACTCATGGCTCGCGCACTTTTGGCTAGACATGACGAAGGAAGGAGCTGATTTTGGAGTTATTTTTGGATTCGGAATTCAACGGACATGGCGGCCAGCTTCTGTCGCTGGCCCTGGCCAATCCGAGCAAGACGGGCAAGCACTTCTACGCGCGGTTGCCAGACCCGGCACACTGGCATCCTTGGGTTAAGGAAAACGTTGTTCCGCATTTTGGTGTTGAACCAGAGGAGATGATCGTATTTCGGCACAGATTGCGAACTTATCTTCAGTGCCGCGAGCCGGTGACGATCTATGCGGATTGGCCAGCTGATTTCTACTATCTGACCGATCTCATGTGCGGCGCCGCCTTTGAGGACTCATGGTTTGTGGAGTGTCAGATGGTACTGTTGCGCGGAACTGATCCGAAGTCGGTTCAGCCACACAATGCCCTCTCAGACGCGATTGCCCTTATGGAATGGCACGGAGCGAGATTGAGCCAGGGCAATTACAAATCTGCTATAGCAACTTGGGCAACGTAAAGTATGGGCCGACAACAATTTGAACACGCCGCAAGAAATGCGCGGCCGGATTGCCCTAAGTGCGGCGGAATCGGCAGCTATATGTACGACGATATTCATTCAACGATCTGCAATCTGTGCTGCAAGCACGATCAGGGATGGTGGCAGCTTGGAGAGCTGCACTCGCATCCTGGCAAGTGGTGCTGCAAGGCTGGATGTGGTTATATTGCTGACCTAGACCCACCCGAAAACGAGCGATGGGTTCATACCGACGACGGGTGGGTTACGATGGAGACTAAATGAAAAACCGTTGTGAAGTATGTGGCGCTCTCCACAACTGGGTTGAAATCGTCGAGCAAGCCTTCAAGAGTGGGTCAGAATGTACCAAGCCAGTTATGGACAAGATAATTTCTCAGTGGGAGCGATACGCTCTTGCCCTTGAGGAAATATCCAATATTGAGGATTCCCACCAAGCTAAGAGAATAGCGCAGGAAGCCTTAAGTAAAAAGTGAGAGTGCGGCGTGAAATTGTACCATTACTCCAAGGAGCCACTTGGAGAAATTCATTCAGTCGATCAGACTAAAATCCACGTCAACGACAGCAGATTGTTCAAGCCACATGGGCTTTGGCTCTCCCATGACGATGGCTACGGCTGGGCGCAATGGTGCGCGGGCGAGGATTTCTGCCTCGGCAATCTCGCCTTCCGCACTCCCGTCGCTTTGCACGAAGACGCAAAAATCCTGTGCATTAAGGACGCTGCCGATCTGGACGCAGCCGTTGAAAAGTACGCCTATGATGGCGAGCCGCTTCCTGGTTTAGGAAAGGCTTATTGGCGTGAATACGGCTACGTCAGCTGGGCCAAGATGGCTCAGGACTGGCAGGGCATATTCATTATGGATGCTCACATTGCCGGTCGTCGTCTTGGTGGTCCGTTGTGGTATTACGCTTGGGATTGTGATTCAGCGTGCGTATGGGATACGACGGCAATTGCCAAGATCGAAGAATCGCAACCGTTCAATCCTGCTGCTTTCATTAAGGGGAAAGAGAATGCGGACGCTGCTGAATGATGCTGATCTTTCGGAGCAGGAGCTTTTAGCCTATCGCGGTCTCGACGCTGCCCTTGATCTCGCTCACGGTACGGCAGTCAATGCCGGGTGGTATAAGAATCCGATCACGGGCGAGACCGTAAAAAGGAACTTCGGTGAGGTGGTGGCGTTGATGCACTCAGAGCTTTCCGAGGCTCTTGAGGCAAATCGCAAAGGGTTGATGGACGACAAGCTTCCGGATCGGAGAGGCGAAGAAGTCGAGTTCACGGATTGCTTGATAAGAATCTTTGACACTGCGAGGGCCATGGGTCTCGACATTGCCGGGGCTTTCATCCTTAAGAATCGCTACAATCAGACTAGGGCTGATCACAAGCTCGAAGCTAGGGCTGCTGGTGGCAAGAGGTATTGAATAAAGTTAGGCCCTGGAGCGACCGGGGGACAATCGCTCCAGGGCCGTTAGCCCAACGCATCCGGGGGAGGGAAAACGCGCGGGACTAAGAATCAGGAGAAGCAAGAGCCACACGTAATCTCCGCTTCTCCCTAGGCCAGCCTCAGATCGAGGAAAGCAGGTTTCCCAAGGCTGGCTATCTCAATGTTAGCGGAACTCTTCCGGGGAGTAGATCGCAACTCCAGTCTTCATGGCTAGTCCGTCCAGCTCAGCTTTTGTGGCCTTTGCTAGCGGACCAGCTTCTTTCTGCAGGACAGTCAAAATGGAGGCTGCCTTGCTGCTGGCGTCGCTTGCTTCGCTCATGGCAAGCTCTGCATGCGTATTGGCGTCTACGACGACTTGGGGAACCCGCCCAAGGGCATCCTTCACGAGATCGACGATAGCAATGCCGATCATTTCGCCAGAGGTTGGCTCTGTTCTGGCGGGATCAGCCAAGAGCTTGCGATGGTGCTCCATGCCGGTAGCAGAAACGATCAGATCGTCTTCGTTGAGCATGGTATCCCCGCGTCCAATCATGGCGAGCTTGGAACGCTCAACGACCTCTCGGATAACCGCAGGCGTGGAGCCTGACAACTGTGTGCCGATCTTGGTGAGATCGATCTTATTATCCAGCCGTCCACGAGCGTAGAGGCGCAGAAGTTTCTGGGCGGCAACGGCATCCGGAGGAGATACCGAGATAACTGCGTCCAGACGGCCAGGACGAAGCATGGCCTTGTTGATCTTCTCGACGTGGTTCGTGGTGAGGACGACCATGATCTCTGAGTTCTTGGAGAGGCCGCCATCGATGGTGTTGAGAAGATCGTTGGCGTCTTCGTCGCGCTCTTCTGTCATGCGGTCGATATCTTCGGCGAAGATCGCGCATGGCTGATAACGCTTAGCGAATTCCAGCGCCGTTTTTAGGGCGTGGCAGCGGTCGAGCAAGAGGAATGTCCAGCCGTGCTCTTCGCAGTGCTTGGCGGTTGCCATGGCTGCCAGAGTTTTGCCGGTCCCATATGGACCCTCAAGGAGGATGCCACGCTTTAGGGGGATATTGGCATTGCGGCATTCTGCGGTGTGCTTGATCAGGGCGAAGATGTTGGTTTCGATCAGGGCCTCTACGTCGGAAGCCATGATGATTTCTTCGGGCTTGATCTTTCTGGTGTCGATAAAGGTTGGTGCCATGCCAACATTCATGTCACCGCTTTCGTCCGTGCGAATACGAATGGCCTTTCCTTTGTAAATAGATTTCTCTCTGACGATTTGGCGCGTTAGATCGGCCAACTCTTTGAGAAGGTGGACTTCCTTCTTGCGTAGGCTGCCGTAGACCATAAAGGTCGGCCCATGCTCGCCGCGCGAGACATCGGTTGTGACCGGCTTTTCAATGCCGGGAATCAAGAACGACCCCCACGGCACCTGAATTTTGGTGTCCACAGAGACATCGACGGTAATCATCTGCGGCGGTTTGGGTCCGAAAAATCCCGGCGTAGGCACAGGCGACGCCCAGCCGTACTTCTTCTTCATGGCCATCATAAAGGCCACGGCCCCATCGAGGGGATAGGCATCGATGACCTCAGAGACATCGATGAATTTGTCTTCGTCTTCCTTGAGGCGCTGAAGAGATTTGATGGCCTCAACGAGCGGCATTTTCTCTGGATCATCCGGCAACGTGATCTTGGAGCCTTCGAACTCTACGCCGGTTTCGATGTGGTTCCAGTCATAGCCGCCATCTTTCTTGATGGCCTTTTCTGAAAGATGACGCGACGATCCGTTGCCGTTCGGCTTTGTCACAAGAATGTGGGAATCTGACATTACGCTTGCTTTCCTCTACTGACTAACTAGAATGATAGAAGTTTTCTTTGGTGAAAACCCCTATCAGAAAACACCGTCCTATCCACCTCCGGATCGGAGCTAGGCTCCACATCAGCCCTGGAAGGAGGGTTACGTTTGACCCAAACAGACATTGCCTGCTTTAGGAGCTTAGTACCCACAACACAACGCCGCGTTAATAATAGAACCTGTTCTATGCGTCAAGCGGAACTTTCGTTATCGTTGCTTTTTTCTTTTTTGAGTGCCGCTCCGAGCGCAATATCAACGCGCTCTTTCACAATGTCTTCAGGAGCTTGCGTTGGTTTAGGTGTCCACTGCCAATGCACGACGCCACCAACACTCGACTGTGGACGATGAACTAAGCCAGCAACTATCTCGGCCTCAACCTGAAGGGCGGTCTCATAGAACGCGCAGCTCGTCGAGACAAGAGCTAAATCTGCGGGAGTTACGCTCACAGTGGCTCCCGTATCGTCAATAGCAAACACAAGCGCGTTACCGGCATAGAGAAAGCCGTTCAGGGTAAAGTACCCCTGGTTCAGCTCTTCCAAGAGTCCGAACTCATAGACGGCGATGCTGTAGTTCTTGCCGAGATTGCCGATATCGATCTCGCCGGTCTTGAGACCGCAATAGACAAGTGCAGCCTCAAAGCTCTCGGCGTCGAATATGTCGAGAGTCTTAGTGCTCGGTCGGATGGAAATGAATTTCATTTGGCCTCCCTAAGCATCTGGTTGGCTAGCTTGGCGATGTCGAGCAATTCATCGCCAGCGTCGCGTTCCGAAAATTCCCCGCACCAATACTCTTGGCCCACGCGGGGGCGAATGTTGCTCACCTTCCCGGTTGGCTCGAAGTAGGCTTGCGGAGGCATTCGACGGCACTCCACCGTACCGTAGCTGAGAAGGTCAGCGAACTTGCAGCTTCCGCATCGTCGCGACATTTGTTGCCCTCCTACGCTACAATGCGGCCACTACGCCGCGCTTCATCGGCATACTCTGAAAGTGTCTTATCCGGCGTGAACCAGCGATCACGCTCGATACCCAGACCTAACGGACCCTTTACGGACGATAGCTCCGAGAGTGAGACTGAGCCCAGCTCCGGCGATCCCATACCAAGATCGCACAAACCAAAGAGCGTGTCGCCGTCGTCGTCAAGTTCCGTGAGCAGCCACGTAGCCGCGCCACAGGGATTGAACAGCTTTACGACCGGCTTAAAGTCGATCTCGCTATTGGTGCCTTGGACGGGCTTCTGCTTCGTCCGGTTCTGGCGAAGCTGTGTTTCGATGCTCTTTGTGAAAAGCTTGCGTTGCATCATTATTCTCCACCTGATTTAGCATTTCCAAAAGCTTGATCCAGCCTTTGGTAAATTCGTCCTCCATGGTCCCCTCAAAGTTCAGGGGAGAGGCGCTAAGCCCCTCCCCCTTCCGCGGACTCAACACAACTTTACTGGCTTTCTTTTCTGGCATCTTTTGTGATTTCCTAAATCATGGCGTCCTCGCTTTCCTGTTGTTTCTCACTCATGCTTGATGCACCAGCACCCAGGCCTAAAATCCCACTACGCTCAAACCTGATTGAGGGCTTGACCCCGGCACTACTGCGTCAACACCGCTTATATCGCATAGAACGTATTCTACGTCAACACCCAAAAGGATAATTATTTCAGGTTGTTGATGCGCCTGTGTTTTTGCTTAGGTGAGAAGGCGGGTTGATTTGCCACCAACAGGACGACCAAGCGCAACCCGGTCTCCAGCAGCGCGTCCAGCTCCGTAAGCGTCGCCAGAGCGAATAGTGTGGCTTGACGAAGACGATCTGAGCCTAAGCCCCAGGCCGCCAAACCGGCGCGTCAACTCCTGGTCTTTAACGACCACCAGTGCGTTGCCGGTTACGGTTTCGTTGAGGCGAGTTTTACGCTCGTTGGCCAATTTCATTGAGCCGCTGCGAAATGCGCCCGGTCATGCCGTGGATAAACGACGAGCGCAACGTGCGCCCGTGATAGCCTTCGGGGCGTGGCCCCTTGAGATAAGCCGAGACCTCGCGCTCGATGGCAATCTGGAAGATCGTGAACAGGTACTTCGCGAACTCCGTATCGGCTTGAGCACCGAAGATTTTAACTGTGCTCCCGGAGCGCCAAACCTTGACGCCACAGAAGCGCTCGACGGCAGCGCTGCAATTCCAGGCCGGATGCACGCGATTGCCCGCGCTCAGACCTTCAGCGGTACGAACCCCGTAGGTATCATCGCGCACGCTTTGAATATCTTCGCGCGCAACTTCGTATTCCTCCATGAGGCGGCTGGCGGCTTCCGCCGCGAGCAGAGCTTCCTCCTCAGTGCAACCGTTCTCCACCGTCTTCGAGAGCAGCGCACGGACCTTGTTGATGATGGCATCCCGGCGCTTGGCATTGTCTTCGGTCATTGGCGCATCTCCTCTAACGCTACGTTATTAACAAGATCGCGGCATGTCTGGTTGTCAGTGTAGCAGACAACAATCCTGGTGGGTGGCGGTCCATGGTAGATACGGAATGCTACCGAAACCAGGAGCGAAGCGATGAAGGCGGCAGCGATGTTTTTCCAGTCCATCACTTCACCCGCAGCTTCTTGGCATCCCACGTTCCGTAGGATTTGGCGACGGGCGAACCATCAGTGCCGTCCCCGAAAAAATCCGGAGCCGTCTTCTCCCAGACGGCGATAGTCGTGCCATCTGGAGCTGTGGTGAGATCATAAGTCCCGCCGCCACCGAAGGCGCTGTGGTTGACGCCAATGACTTGATCGCCAGCGGCGAGACGTTCGTTTATTTCCTTCTTTGACTTGGCGCGAATGTAGAGCTTCATGTTGTCTCCTAGCAGTTCAGATTGTTCCAGCGGCGCGCAGCGCGCTTTGCGGCTTTCTCAGTTGTGTAGTAATTGAGAACTCGGTGCAGATAGCCTTTCGGCTTGATGACCTTGAAGGGGCGGCTCGCGTCGTTGCTCTTACTAACGTAGGCTTCGCGCTCGTCGCGAAAGGTATCTTTGAGGCTCATTTCGTTCTCCAAAAATAGGGGAGACCTTTTCGATCTCCCCGTTTCAGTTACCGAAGGTAAACCGCGCCGTAAGTGTTCAGCGACTTACCCAGCGAGAAGGTATCGTCGAAGATCGATCCGCGAATATGCTTCGCAGGCTTCTTCCAGCTCTCCGACTTGTAGATGTTCCCTTGAAAGTCGAGGAAGCAGTAAACGGATCGCTGCGAGTGATTGTCGGTAACGATCCGGATGTACTTCTGACCGCGCTCAATCGTGTGGATCGGCGCTTTCAGGCTCGTGTAGCTCTTAGCGAAGTAGTCGCCGACGAACTTGTCCAAAGCCGGAATGAACTCTGCCAGCTTGGCTTCGAAGGTCGCGCGGTCAATGGCGGTGATGGTGTCTGTCATAGTCTCTCTCCTTTTGAAAATTTCCTAAAAGGGTCCGGTCCAAATCCCCTCTTCGGGGCTCCCTGGCACTTCCTGGTGTTGCAGGCCCCCGCTCTTGCGTTGGGGGGCGACTCCAGGTCGTCCTAGGCCGGTTCGCGTTGTTTCCGTCTCGCGATGACGTTCGTCTGATGAGGGAAATATAGCCACACGCAGCTACTTCGCCAAGTCCCCTCCCGATCACGTCTTCGTGAAGTAGCTTCGCCTTGCAGTTACCTCGTGCCCGTGCTATTTGTCGAGCATGACAAATTCCATTCGCAAATGGCGTGAGAAGCAGGGCCTTACTCAGGATGAGGCGGCCCGAAGGCTAGGGATAACGCCCCGCAATTACCAAGCCTACGAAGGCGGGGAGTACCTGCCGCCCAGGACCGTGCGCAAACTCATGCGGGCCATCGATATGGGGGTAGAGCTAGAACCGTGGCCTATCTCTAAGACCGACGAAGAGAGGCGCACGCCAAAGGCAGCGAGGAAGGGGAGGGCTCATTGAGCAGACGCGCAATTCGGGAATCTTGCGTCTATATTGTTATTGGCGATAATGGGGTTTGCAAAGTTGGCGTCGCTATTGATCCGTGTGTCCGCGCCTACTCTCTCCAGAAAGAGTTTCCGGGAGCCGGTAAGCTTACCGTTCACTATGCCACGCCACGCAGGGCGGACGCCTATAAAGTTGAGGCTCGTACACACGACCTATTGTCTGAGCACCTAGTTTTTGGCAGAGAATGGTTTTCTGTTACTCCAAGGGTTGCTTGCAAGGCGCTGGCGCATGCCTTGGGGTTACGTGGCGTGAGATCGCTGCCCGTGTATTCTGGAATGCTCACGCCACGATCAGCGCTAATGGTAAGCTTGCCCCCTCATTTGGTGCCACTTGTTGGGGATTTACAAATGGCCTATGCGAGAAAGGAGAAGGACATCCTGTCATGCTCTGATGTTGTGCGTAAGGCTGTAGTGGACGCGCATGCTCGTTTGAAGCGGTCATCGCCTTCGAAAGATTAAAAACAGAAGCCAACCCCTTGACTTTGGCTCCGATTCATGCACTTATTCCTTATCCTTAGCGGATTCCGCTTTGGCTTGGCCCCGGCTCTCACGAGTTCGGGGTCTTTTCGTTTCCGGCCCCATAGGCGGGGCCACAGCGTCTCACCCGAAACATTCGAATCTGACGAAACTGGTGGGCTGCTTGTGGGGCCGGTAACGATAACGTATATAAACGCCTTGCGTCAGTTTGAGGTGCTAAAATGAAGATCGCAATTGAAATCCGCGCCGGAGAAGGCGGCGACGACGCCAAGCTGCTGGTTCCTGAGCAAGCGCGCCTTTACGCGGCCTATACTAAGCGCCACGGCCTTGAACTCGAAGTTGAGGAAGAAGGCTCCAGCTGACTGGTCCTCTCTCTGGAAGGCCAGGAAAGCCTTCTTAGGCCCCTTCTCAAAGAAGCTGGTGGCCACAGGTGGCAGCGAATCCCACCAACAGAACGAAACGGGCGCGTCCATACATCTACGGTCACAGTGGCCGTATTCGAGCTTGGATTGCGCTCTGCTTTAGTTCTTCGCGACAATGACATTGAGACGTTTACAACCAAGGACTCAGGCCCAGGTGGGCAGCATCGCAACAAAACTGAATCCTGTGTTGTTATGCGTCACATTCCGACCGGAATAGAGGCTAAGTCCGCAGCCAAAAGCCAGCATCGAAACCGTGTCCTAGCGAGGCAGATGCTCGAAGCCAGGGTTATGGCGCTTTTTGCGGGAGCTGCGGCGCGAAACGAATCCGACGCGCGAAAGTCTATGGTTGGCTCCGGAATGCGGGGAGACAAAATCAGAACTATCCGCACAAGAGATGATCAAGTCACTGACCATCGCACAGGCAAGAAGGCTAGATTGCAGGATATTCAGGCAGGAAAGTTAGAATTGCTTCGGTGATGCCGAGTTTCGAGATAACTGTTGCACATCTGCTCTAGCGTTCTCGTTGCCTTTGTGTCTCAATCCACGAACTGGCAATAAGGGCGGGGGCTTTGATGCTGGAACTTGTGATTTCTGTCTGCCTTGTAGCCGATCCAATTCGATGCAAGGACGTAAGTTTGACGAATACCGAAGGCACGCCGATGGCCTGTATGATGGCGGCGCCAATAGAAATAGCTCGATGGAGCGAATACCATCCGAGGTGGGTCGCAAAGCGCTGGACGTGTCGCCAAGCCGGTCAAGTCGCCAAGATATAGTCACGCATATCTTGATTCCTCCCTATTTGTGTGCATATAGAGGAAACATCGTTTCAAGCGATTGTTTCCTTAAAGGAGGAAAGACCATCATGCGTGCAGGCGAGTTACAGGCAATGTCGTTGAAGGAGCTTATTCGCTCCGAGAAGCTTCTCAAGGAAGAGAAGGCGAAGAAGATCGAAGCCACCAAGGCTGATCTCAAGCGCAAGATTGCCGAGATGGCAGAAGACAACGGCTTTACGGTTCACGAATTGTTCCCAAACCTTAAGAAGGGGACTCGCAAGAAGTCGGCCTTCGCTTCCGAGCCGCGTTACATGAACCCGACAGACAGGTCTCAGACCTGGACCGGCCGAGGCCGTAAGCCCGGCTGGCTGAAAGAGAAGGTGGAGAAGGGCGAAGACCTCAGATCGTTTGCCGTCTGACGTAAGCTTCGTTGACAATGCAGCCCAAGGCTCTCGCGACTGAGGGTCTTGGGCTTTTTGTTGCCAGCCCTGTGGAAATCGTCTTTTTGTTGGCGCCCCAACAATTCAAGAGCGACGGATAGACGCTATGCTCGACCATTCGTAAATGAATGGAGAGCGCTCATATGGGCACCAAGATTACCTTCCTGATCCCCGATGTTACGGGTGACACTCGACAAAAATTTGATGCGTCCTCTGATGAGGGCCTTGCAAAGGCTGAGGAGCGCTTCAAAGAGCTTACGGGCAATCTAGGCTTCAGGGCGGCCTCTCTCGGAGCGGTGGGCGAGCCCGGCAAAATCCTCAAGGACTTCGATAAGACCTCAGAGAAAGTTCTCTTCTTTAAGCCTCTCAAGGGCGGCTAATGTCGCGCTACAGGCCAGTACTTGCAGACCCGAGAGGGATTTTTGGCTGGTTTGAGCCTCCAATCGGTATTCGATCTTGGGGAGGGGAGATGCGGGGAATTGACGAAGCTATCGCGTGGATAGATGCGTGTTGGGCGTCGCCGTCTGACCAAGCTCCAATCTCTGGAGCCATGAAAATGAGCAAGAAGCTCCTGGTGGAGAATCTAACACCAGTTCAGCTCAAAACCTTGGCCATAGAGGACTTCTTCGAGGTCCGAGGTAGCCGAACCCGCAAGACCTACCGCATTCACTGCAACATGGGCGGTCCCAACGTTGATGTCATGGGCTTCTTTGGTCCTGCTAAGCGCATATGCTTCGGACCCAAAGAGCATTTGCCAAGATACGACAAATACCTTATTCAGAAGGTTGCTCTAGAGGTCGATGAAGATAGTGTCTTGGCGGTGGCGAATGATTGGTGATTGGAGATTGTGGATCAGTATTGGTTCAATGCTTGGCGGCCTTGTTCTTTATGCCCATGCGATCCATCAGATGGTAAATTAGCGCAGGTTGGACGCGATCTCCAACGACCTTTCGGCACGATAGGCGGTCGAATATCACCCATCGCTGCATGTCTCCAAAGGGTAGCAGATTGGGCGATCCTTGACCCTTAGCGATTTTCCATGCCGCTGCGCCAATGTGAATATATCAACTCCGGCACATAGTTTCAATCGGAATTCTCAGCGTTCCATACTGTTCGTTTAGCTTGACGGTTGTCGTTGGCAATCTTGACCTCGTCGGCTAATGTAGGTGGGTGTATCCAATAGAGTGGTGCAGGACAATTGTAGGAACCGTTTGGCGTAATAACTTGCCAGCTATCGTTCGTTCGCGCGGCCCACGAAATCTGTCTGTCGCTCCATAGACCAATAACTGGAACGTTCAAATCCGGCCAGTCGCTATTTTCCGCCATCCACATTACTGCTTCTCCTCACCAAACCTCTCTATAAACAAGTGTATTGCCGGAGTGCAGACCATTTTGTAGCAAAGAATGGTCTTGCTCCCGGCATCGTACATGGGTTTCCCGCCTTCGCGGATACAGCGCTCATTCTGAGACTTCTTCCACGAGGTAAAATCTGCGGAAGCGCACCCGCACAGAGGAAGAGCAATTAAGGCCACGATAAATCTCATTGGCATCCCGCCAATAGGACAACAGACCCGATCTTGATGCTCGAAATCGACCCATCGCATACGGGGGCAAAGGCGATACTCGCGCAAATGAGCCCGGCACTCAAAGCTAGGGCGATCCAGAGGTAGGTGGTCACGGTGCCTCCTCACATCGTTCCAAACAACAAAACCAATCCACAGGCTACTACTCCAAACCCAAATAGCGCTAGGGCAAAGCGGTCATTGTCGTCCATCTTCATCCATGAATGGAACTGATCGTCACGACAGCCACAACAAACACTATTGCAGCTGCAATGCAGAAACAGTCAAAAGTCTCTCGCATTACACACTCCATCCAGCCCCAACGGCAACAAGAACGCCGATAAGAAAGCCTACAGCAGCGTATGAAGTATCCCGAAGACGCTGACGCTCAAGAACACCAAGAGCCCTCTCAACACCTCCACGAGATTCATCCAGGATACTGGCCATGGTTTTCACCATAGTAGCAATGGCTTCCGCGCCTTCGACAGTAAGGCCGACCATGCCCTGCTCATTGGCGTGCCGCTTAGCCTTCTCGCACTCTCTCACAAGCTGAGAAGTTACCTCCGTCCAAGAGGACGGCATATCTGCTTTATGTGTTCCGAACATCATCATCTCCCGAGACTCAACTACCTAGAGAATCCACTTCTTTCGCCCTTTCCAAAGGCGTAGAGCCTTCCCTGAAGGTCTCCATCCACTCAGACAGGACTTCGCCAGCCAAGTCGTTCTTCATGCTAAATTTATTAACGAGATACGGGCGAGCGCCAAACATATTGGTCTTTCCGCTCTCTCGAAGCCCATCGAGATAACCGAAGAACTCTGCGACTTCCTCTGGCGTGTAGTCAGATAGCTTGCTCATGACCGCTCTCCCCAAGCGCTGATCTTGTAAGGATCACGCCGATCCTCCCAAGACAGAAACCCCAGCAAGCCAACAAAACCCACAAGAAGCACAATGCTAATGCCAGCTATCAAACTACACATGACCTACCTCCACCTTTCTCCACCTTTCTCCACCTTTCGTAGAACAGGTTCTATCATATCATGTCCAAGAAGCAACAAAAAAAGATGGGCACCCTAGATGATGACGATGCCATCGAGATGGAGCCTGTCTCAGCCGCTAGGGCTGTGGGTCGTCCGACAGAGTTCAAGGAAGAATATTGCGATCTAGTAGAGAGATTGTGCGCCCTTGATATCCATGTAGATGATGAGAAAATGGCCGCTTTCTTTGGGGTTTCCAAGCAAACAATCTACAATTGGCAGAGGAAGTATCCGCAATTTCTTGACTCGGTTCGCGCCGGGAAGGTTTTAAGTGATGTTGATGTTGCAATTAGTATGCGGGAACGCGCTAAAGGCTACCGTTACTTGGAAGCTGTTCCGACCAAAGTGAAAGAGACTATCTACGGCGAAAACGGCAAGAAGCTCCGCGAAATCGAGAAGGTTGAAATCACTATGGTTGAGCGTGTTGTCCCGCCAGATACAACGGCTGGCAAGTATTGGCTCGGCAATCGCCACCCTGATAAATGGCGTGAGCGCAAGGAGCTTGAGATCGGCCGTCCAGGCGAATTCGACGGCATGAAGACAGAAGAGCTACGGGAGCTTGCGCAGCATATGGCCATAGAGTTGGGAATTGAAGCTCAAGAGGACTTGCAACCGTCCAAGACTCCGAATACGAAGGGCTCGGATACGGTGAATTGAGAGAGCTAGTCATGATGTATCACCAATGCCGGATGGAACAGCATAGAGACGACGGCACGAAGTTCGTGACTGTCGGCTGGATTGAAGCTCGCGGGGCTAAAGTTGGAGCCCGTATTGAGCTTAAGGGCGAAGATGGGCTTTGGACTGTGATCTCTTCTGGTGGTGCCGGAGTTGAGGTTGAAGTCTTGCGGGCTAAGCAAGCGCAAAGCCATAAAGGCTGGGCTTCGTTGGTTGATGCTTAGGGAATTGAGGTTAAATGACTACTAACGTTGTTTACCTTCCGGGCTCGTCAACTGCTCACCTCGGCGAACCAAACGAGGCTCTTATTGAAGGCCTAGAGAATTTGCTGAAGCGCGCTAAGTCGGGGCAATTACAGTCAATGGTAGCAACGGGGTTTTGCTCGGACGGATGTCGCATGACTGCGTGGCTTGACGATAGGCAAACCGATATTTATCAGATGCTCGGTGCAATCTATTGGCTTGCCCACGAATACACCAATCGCAAGACAATCTAAGAGTCATGGTGAAATAGATGCGTAGAACACAGGACGGCCTTCTTATCATCAACGGCTGGCACTTTATGGCCATGATCGCTGTTCTTTTGGCTCTTGGCTATGTTGCTCTGGGTCCGGCTTGCCTAGATGGGCACTACTTCGATACTAATGGCGAACTGAAATTCGAAGAGAATAGAATGTGTATCTTCAGGTGATGTAATGGACTTCGAGTACAACAAGTGGCTTACCGACTTTGTTTTCAATAACCAATTCCTCATTGGAGGCATTGGAACGGTGATCGTTGGATCGCTGACTTATCTGGCGCGAGCTGTGCCGTTGCGGATTTGGAATGGGTTTCTGCGCTTGATCAGCGTGGATTTCACCATCAATAACGATTCGGATACGTTTCCAGACGTTATCCGGTATGCTCAGCTTTGCCGCATTAAAGCTTTACAGCGCACTTTCATGCTGGTTGACGATTGCAATGCGTCTCGCAGAGTGCGGTCCCTCATTGCGCGGGATCATGGTGATGTCCACCGCGACCCAAGTACAATCGGTCCCGGTCTTGGTCCGTTTCTTGGCTGGTTTGATGGGAGGCTGATGTTAGGCCGCATCAGCCTTTTGCAAAGTCAGGGGGATAGGTTCAAGATGACCATCTCCCTGCGGTTCTTCGGGCGAGATCATGGCCGGGTTACGCGCTTCCTCCATAAGGCAGAAGAGGCTAGAGCAGCCGAGAATTGTGATACTATCGCCATTGAGGCTAGGAGCGGCTATGAGGGTTGGCGCACGGTTTCGCGCAAGGCCAAGCGCAGCTTCGATACGGTTTTTCTGGAGACTTCCAAGAAAGCGCTTATCCGCGAACGTGTTCAGTGGTTTCTCGACAACGAAGCATGGTATCGCCAGCGTGGCCTGACTTGGCGTTATGGTTTGCTGCTTACGGGTAAACCCGGAACCGGCAAGACCTCGCTGGTTCACGCTATTGCCTCGGAATGCGACAAGAATATTCGCATGCTCAGCTTCAACACCATGCGCGACAACGATATCTCGAATTTTGTCAGCGAAACCGGGGAAGTCTTGGTCATTGAAGATATCGATACCTTCAATATCACTCATGACCGAGAAACTAATGGAGACGGTGACAAGGGTAGCCCTACAATAGCTTCGCTCAGCACCATCTTGAACGTGCTCGATGGGCTCTATTCTCCCGATGGCACGTTGATCATCGCCACGACTAACCACATTGACAACATCGATCCGGCAATCGTTCGCAAAGGTAGATTTGATCTGACGGTGGATATCGGCGCGCTCTGTCCAGAAGCCTTCACTGAGATGTTCAAGGCCTACTATGGCGATGATGATTTGGCTCGCGAGTTCGTCGGGCGCGGGCACTATCATCCCATCACGGGCGCAGAAGCCCAAGATTTGTTCCGGCATCATGCGCCAGAGAAAGCCCTGAAGTTGCTCTCGCAAATGGAAAAGCCAAAGCTGGTGGTGGCGTAAGAACAAAATGGGAGGCAGCAATTCGATACCTACTCATCGCACTTGCTACCTCTTTCGTTCTTGGGTTCGGCTGGAGTGCTGACGACTGGATTACGGAAGACGACCTTTTCGCCGAGCAAAAGCGCGCTGTCCAATGTGAAGAGCGTGAAGCCGTTCTCAAGATCGAGCTTAGCACGGCTCAGTCACGACTTATCGAAGCTGATCAGTGGTGGCGCGCTGCTCGCGTCGAATCCCTCGATGCGCGGGCTAAAATCGCTTCTTTATCGGCTCAGCTAGATGGTCTCCGCTCCAAGCGCGCTTCTCTCATGGCCTCTGTTGCGCCCGCGCCGAAGATCACAGAAAAACGCAAGACACGTCGAAAAGCACTTGCCAAACGCCGCAAGCCTATGGTCGTTAGCTGGTGTGCGGAATTAGGTGTTCCGGGAATGTGTTGAATGTCAGCGAAGCGTGATAAAAACCGAAGAACGCTGCAAAGGATTATCGATCTTCAAAACGTCATGTGCTGGTGGTGCGGCAATGAGATTATGATCGGCGCTCCAGAACGTGAACAACGAGCAACGCGAGATCATCTTATCCCGCTTGGCCAAGGCGGTCTCAACCGGGCCTGGAACATTGTCGCGGCATGCGAACTCTGCAATAACACCCGCGATGTTAATGTTTGGCCAGTCCACGACAAGATCAAGGACACGCGCCGTTACGAGCTTCTATGGGCAACGCCAGAAGAGATTTGGAGAGAGCTGCATCCAAATACGCCTCAGCACCCAGAATGGACAAAGAATGCTGATCTGATACACGTTGTGCCAGTATGGATTTTGGTGCCAGAGGGAGCACATTAGATGGATTCTTACTTCTCGCCCAAAGAACAACTGGCTACGGACGAAGCTAAGTGTGCCAATTGCTCGTACTTCGAGAAGCTTGACCCACAACTTCCGAAGTCAACGTTTGGCTACTGTCTTTATCGAGGGAACTACCCTGATGAAGATGGCGCTATACTTAGAACGGTTCAAGACTTGTCCGTCTGCTCGGCTTGGGTGAAGGTGTGATGGATTACCACGAAACCGTGGCTCTACACAAGCGTATCCAGGATTTGAACGCCATTACGGTTAAGCATGCCCGTAGGGCTATATTCTTCGCTTGGATAGCGATAGGGTGCGCTGCTCTTTCTGTGGCTATCAATGTCATTCGATATGTGTATGGCCCTTTTTAACTTCGGCGAGTTCAAGCTTCATTCCGGTGCAAGCTCGAATTTCAAGATCGACTGCGACGCGCTGACGGATGACGATTGGAAGTCTCTTGCCTTCCTTGCGTCAACAAGGCTGGCACCCTACAAAGACGTGGTAGGTGTCCCCCGTGGTGGCCTTACGTTGGCCTTTCATCTCCAGCGATTCTGTGATCCATCAGCAACGAAGCTCTTGCTTGCTGACGATGTTTTCACGACCGGCAGCTCCATGGAATACTGGCGCAATCAGTATGATGGCGTTGAGCATATAGGTCTTGTGGTTTTTGCCCGCCGCAATCGCTATGATGTTCCGGCGTGGATCACGCCTCTGTTCTGCATGGAGTGAGGATAGAAATGGAACTCAACCGTAGAGGCTTTCTCTCTGGGTTGCTTGGGACCGCAGTTATCGCGGCATTCCCGCCTGATTTAGTCTGCGGCATCACCGCTGTTCCGGAAGTTAAAGCACCAGAAGGCGTGACCTATGAATGGGCACGCACAGCTCTCTTGGGTGAACCCGATCTTGAGAATATCGAGCGCCGCATTGCTAACGGCTGGACCTTTGTGACGCAAGAAGCTCATCCTGGCATTGAGTTTACGGGCTTTGCTGAGGTCGTGGAGCGCAATGGCTTGGCGTTGATGCAGAAGCCAACGATTGACGTTGAGAGGGCTCGCGAGGAACTGGCCCGCAAGGTTGAGGAAGCGATGCATTCGCCTCAGAGCAAGAAGATGATGAACATTCTCAATTCGGCAACGAATGAGCGTGCATCCGATCCCGGCGACGGCGTTGCTCTTTACAGCAGAGCCCACACAGAAGAAGACTGGAAACGCCTCGAAGAAGGACTTCCCAAACTCATAAAGGCTTTGAACGCCAAGGCACAAAAGACCTAAAAGCTCGGGGGAGCTACTGACAACAACAATACCACGCGAACGCCTTGAGCGTTACGCGAAAGCTCTGTCCGTGCTGAGAATGCGCGAAGAGCGCGAAATACAGGCTGATCCTCATACTGGCCTGCTGCACTTTGTTCGCTACCTGTGGTCCGTAGTCGAGCCTGCACGGCCCCTCGTTGAAGGCTGGCCCTTGGAGGCTCTTTGTGATCATCTGTCAGCTGTAACTCGTGGTGAAATTCGGAGGCTGTGTATTTCAGTGCCCCCAGGATTTATGAAGGCATTAGATTGCGACACCCCAATCTTAACGACATGGGGGTGGAAGCGGCACGGCGATCTCCGTCCTGGTGACTTTGTGTTCGGCCCAGATGGGAAACCAAAGCGCGTTTTAGGCAACACGTTGCCTGGATCGGAAGATTCTTATGAAGTAGAATTCGACGATGGCAACACTATAGTCGCCGGGCGTGGGCATTTGTGGGAGATAGATAGAGATTATCCTTACGGAGGACCACAATCTACTAGAATTAGAAAAAAGTGTGTTGTGACCACCGAGGAGCTAATCCAGGCAACGCCGGATAGCGCTCGCCACTTGCAGCGTCCTGATTGTATAGAGCTTGCTGCGCCAATAGATATGCCAACTAAACGGTTGCTCGTTGACCCATACTTACTTGGCGTGTGGCTTGGTGATGGATCGAGCGCCGGTGCAACTCTGTATGTTGGCGATCAGGATATAGAGCATTTTAAGTCTTTAGGAAGAATTGCTTTTGTAATTGAGGCAAATCCACCACATAGGCAGGCATTCTATCATGTGCGTGTCGATGAATTGTCCACGAAACTTCGCGTTATGGGACTTTTGAACAACAAGCATATACCAGATGATTATTTGGAGTCATCTATTGAGCAGAGATGGGAATTGTTGCGTGGACTTATGGATACGGATGGAACCGCGACGAAACAAGGTCATTGTGTCATTTCTAGTAAATGGAAGCACCTTGCAGAGCAGATTCAGCAGCTAGCCTTCTCTCTTGGATTAAAGGCGTGTCTTAGTAATAAGTGCAAAACCTTTCAGGGCAAGGTTCATGGTCCTTATTACTATGTTACATTTACTCCTCCAACTGGGACTACTGTATTTCGGCTAACTAGAAAACAGGAGAGGATGAGGGGTAATCTTAACGCGCGTAGTCGTCGGCGCTATATTAAGAATTTGCATCCTGTCGGCAAGCGCGTGGTGAATTGCATCACTGTTGAAGGACAGCTTTATTTGGCTGGCCGCGCGTTCATTACGACCCACAATAGTCTGACGGCCAATGTCTTCTGGCCTGCTTGGGAGTGGGGGCCGATGAATATGCCAACGATGAGGTACATAGCGGCCTCTTACAGCCAATCTCTCACCGTTCGCGACAATGTCCGGTTCCGCAATATTATCATTACCCCAGAGTTCAGGGATATGTGGGGAGATAGATTTGGAGCAAGTAGAGAGCAGTTTAACATAGTAAAAGTTGCCAATGACAAGACTGGTTGGAAGTTAGCAACGTCAGTTGGAGGTATTGGCACAGGAGAAAGAGCGGATAGGTTCGTAATCGACGACGGAAATTCAGTAAAGGAGGCTGAATCTGAAGTAATAACCGATTCAACTAACCAATGGTTTACTGAGGTTGTTCCAACTAGACTTAATCACGCCGAAACCGGCGTCATCATCAACATTCAACAGCGCACTGGCGAGCGCGACATTACCGGCACGCTGATCGCTCGCGACATGGGCTTCGAGCGCTTAGTGATTCCTATGGAATTCGAGGCAGCTCGTCCTGTTATTCCGACATCGATTGGTTGGAGAGACCCCCGCGCGCTCGACGAAGAAGGTAATGTTCTCCCGGATGGAGCCCTGGCGAATAGGGAAGGAACACTCGCATGGCCTGAGAGATTTTCTCGCCGCGCTGTTGACGAACTTAAGAAAACTATGGGTGTGTACGCGGTCGCGGGGCAATTTCAGCAGAATCCTGCTCCTCGCGGCGGCGGTATTATCAAAAGAACGTGGTGGCAGCTTTGGAATCCAGCTGATAACAAATACCCGCCGTTCGATTACGTTATTGCATCTGCCGACACAGCATACACAGAGAAAGAAGAAAACGACCCAACTGGTTTCACGGTCTGGGGTATTTGGACGGACCACAGCGATGTTGCTGGCGACAATCCGATGTCGGCGCTACAGGACAAGGCTGGCAATGTCAGGGCTGTATTCTCTGCTGCTGGAGGTCAGCCAAAGGTTATTCTCATAGATGCGTGGCGCAAACGGCTAGAACTTCATGGCGTGGATGTTCCCCGGCTTCCGAATGAGTCGGATGTCGCCTATAAACATCGCGCCTCGGATCAGTGGGGTCTTGTCGAATGGATTGCTTACAGTTGTAGGCGCTTCAAGGTTGATACCCTGCTTATTGAGGGCAAGGCATCTGGTCTGTCGGTAGCCCAAGAGATGCGCAGACTCTATGGTCGCGAGAGGTGGACTGTTAGGCCAGTAACGCCGGATGGCGACAAGGTGGCCCGCATGTACGCGGTGCAGTCCATATTTACTCAGGGGCTTGTCTACGCCCCAGATCGAGAGTGGGCAGAATTGTGTATCGGCGAAATCGAAATGTTCCCCAAAGGGCAATTTAAGGATTTGTCGGACTCGACTAGCCAAGCTTTGAAGTTCCTCCGCGACGCTGGTTTACTTGTCCGTAGGGAAGAGCGAGAAGCAGCAGAGCTAGATAGGGCTAAGCTTCGTCAGCCGCTCGCCCCATTGTATCCGAGTTGATCTTTTGGTGTTTTTCTCAATCGTCGTTGGCGTACTTCGGCCTAGAGCCCTGGTCCGTGTAGTCGTAGGGAGGAGAGTTGTTTATGCCTAGGGCCGCGTCGATGGCAGCATTGAATGCCTTGGCAAAGTGTTGATCATCTTCAATGTGCCATTGATCGTCCAGTTGTGTTGCGGTGTAGGAACTTTCGATCATGCGGTCTGTGGGCTCGCGCATGGCTTTGATGGCGTCACGCGCCGCTGTTTGCCATAATTTCCATTGGTCTCCAGTGGGATCGTTTGCGATAGCGCGAGCAACGCGCTCAATCATTTCGGTCATTTTGGACACTCTCTATCTGCAATCCAATCGATCAATGGCATAGCCAGCTTGGCGAGTTCTTCGACTTCCGCTCTAGCCGCTCCAAGCGATCTGTATGATCCGAGCCTATAGTCGAAAATGTAAGGGTAGAAATTATGACCGAAGCCGCAGACTGAGCCGATTTTAATGCCGCGCACGAAAAGCGCGTCGGCGATTTCTGTTTCGTTGCATTCGTCGGGGTGAACGGGCATGGGTCGCCATGCGCCGATACTCGCGGTAGTAGGGTCTATGATTTCGCTCATCGCGTTTTCCCTCTAGGCGACCTTCGCAAGGCCTCTCCTCGGTCGCCTCTGTTAAAGCGATCCCTTAGTGTTCGAAGTCGGATGCCCGTTTGCTTCGCAATGTCAGCCAGATACTCGTCGCCGTCCTTCAACGAGACGGCTCTGTTGAGCACCTGCTCTCGTGGGGTGGCCCATCGGCAGTTCGACGGGGAATACCCCTGGAGTTGTCAATGCGGTCGATGCTGTGGCGCTTGCTCGGGCGAGGCCCCATGTCCTCCAAGAAATTCGTGAAAGACTTCCAGCGCTCGCAAACACTGACGTGTTTGTAGGATTCGTCACGCTTACAGCGCTGCAACATGCCGTGCCAAATGTCGTGCTCCGTTGGACGGTTGCCCTTAACTAGATAGCCGTGGGAGCGCGGCTTATGTTTTTGATCCTGCCAAACGCAGCCACACGATGTTGTCGTTCCCCGAACAAGGTTTTGGGTGATGACCGCCTTGGTGCTTCCGCAGTCGCATCTAACTTGCCAGAGCACGATCTTGGCCCCGCTCGGCGTCTTTCTACGCCCATGGATGTTCAGAACGGTAAGACGCCCGAAACGTGCTCCGGTAAGATCGCGTCCTTTGTATCCCTCTGCGATCACTTCTCCCCCCC